>WNGJ01000257.1_pt1 | contig 55530 bp, 50 predicted proteins | sample 5400611 | NCBI WGS metagenome assembly WNGJ01 (sample SAMN13153375, study PRJNA577476) | soil metagenome | isolation source: 40 cm soil or saprolite under Garry oak tree replicate 1 | place: USA:California | collected 2016-06-15 | reverse complement strand
GGCTCCTCAACCAGCACCTCTGAGCGCGTTTCACTTGTGCCTGCCTGCACAGACGGTGTCAAGGTTACGCTGCCTTGCGTGATAGGCGCTACGCGCTTTCTGCGGCGAGATGCCAGCTCTTTGAGAAGGACAGCACCCACGACGCGCGGATCGAACAGGACCAGCGGGGATTTGTACAGGTGCAGGGCTTGAGTAAACCGTTCCTTTACCAGGCGATTGGACGCGGTCAGTTCATTAACCCGGCGCGTGTACCAGTGAAGTAGACCCATACCCAGCGGCCTCTTGCCCTCTGTTTCTGGGTAGCGAAAATCCTCGCCCGTTGCCAGCAGCCAGGACCCCTTTACCGCCTTGATGAGCGCTTTCTGGAAGCGCAGTGCAAAACCGCTTGCCTCTTGCTGCACACCTGGCTCTAGCAGCAGACCTCCTGGCCTTGCCAGAGTGGGCCGATCATTGCTTACTGGTACGACCTACTGTTCTAATGCACCTTGCTGGACCTTCACCAAGAGCTCTACCCAGGCCAGGGTCTGAGGCATGGAGAGTGGCAACGCGAATGTATACGGGCTATCATGATCGCCACCCGCTCCAGGTTCTAGCTCGAGCCGCCTGCTCTCCAAGATGCTACTGCTCCACTCAGCCGGGGCATGTGGTAGTATGCTGCTCTCGGTGGAGGGAGGGGTGGCACCGGCAGCGACGAGGGTTCCTGTGCGCGTTCGTGCCCGGCGTGCTGACACTTCAGGCGTCATCTCGCGTGAACCCATGCCCCGCTCATACAGGAATTGTGCTGCTGTGACCGAGTTGGTTAAGCGTCCCTGGTTCTCTTGCACAAGCTGCTCATTGAGATCCTCACGCGAGGTGGAGGAGAACACGCGCAGGCGATCCTGGGGGATGACACGATAGAGTCTCAGGAAGCTGAACAGGGCCTCAAGAGAGGTCAGCGCTGTTGATCTCCATTGCCAGGTGGGCTGTTGATTCACCTGGATTGCTACACGATAATACATCGTATGTCTCCTTCTACATCCTTTTCAGGGGCATTATTCATTTCAGACATTTGATTTTGATAGAAAGCGGTCCCTGGTCTTTTCCTGGTAGATCTTTGCTATAGGTGATATCAAATCTGCATAATCACTATCAAGACGCTAAGCACATGAATTTTTTTCGTATGGATTTCTCCCCAGTTGTGCTGATTTGAATGATGACTATCTAGGCGGATTTGATATGAACCATTCACTATGGAGAGTTTAGCCGATACAAGGAGGAGGTACATCGGAGGAACTACGTATCGGGTTACGTATTTCTTCTGTGACGAGGAAGTGCTTCGAATATGTAGTCAGCTGCTCTCTCAGAAGAGGTGTCGAGGAGCAGGCGACAACCAGCGGCGGCTATCACAGGGTATCAAACCACATGCGATCTGTTCAGGCAATTGACTGGAGAGATGTCTTCGCGCCCAGACCAGGTGGTTCACTTCACGTTCGGCATTGAGCTTAGGTCCCTACTGAGAGGGGCCAGAGATAGGTCTCTCTGTAACCCTCTCATACCACCTCACGCTCTCATCTACCTCTCTCGATTTACCTCACAATGACATCTCCACACGCAATCGGATCGTATTCCGTCTGGTTAGACAAGCCGGGACCATGGTGCACATTGACGAACCAACCACTACTTGGAATCGATGAGACGTTCTTGATGGTGGTTGTCACGCGTGCGTTGCCCGAAGCATCTGCCACCACGTTCGTGAGCGGGTAGATCACCGGTCCCTGCTTTGCGCAACTGCCGGAATGAATATGCGCTGGATGTGGGATGTTTGGAGCGAGACCGCTCATGGTGAGCTTGACGGTTAATGTCCTACCGGAGATCGTCAGTTGAGCTGTTCCCTGTGCCGACTCACCCGTACTTGCACTTGGAGCAGTATTCATTGCGACGCTCACCGATTGTATAGCGGTGGTCGAAGTGTTTGCATTGGTCACATCCCCGCAGGCAATCGGCAGGTATTGGTCGGCGGGGGAGAGGCCGGGACCGTTATGCACTTCGATGGACCATCCCTTCGCCGGAATGCCCGTTGTCACATGTGGAACAGTCGAGGTGGCGGTACCATTTCCATACGCATCCGCAACGACATTTCGCAATGGATACACAATCTTCCCCTCGGCGTTGCAGCTTCCAGCGTGGATATGAGAGGGGTGGGTGCTATTGGGAGCTAATCCCGTGAGCGAGAGTTTCACCGTCAATGTGTGGGTGCTCGGATTCCACCTGAGGTCTGCTGTACCAGTGGGAACATGTTTCAGAATAGCACTGGCGGTCGTAGAACCCCTGGTCGGTGCAGGTGCAGGGGTTGCTGAAGAAGCTGCAGTCGTACTTGTGCCACAGCCAACAAGAAGCAGTACCACGACGATGCTCAGGAGGGCAAGTATATTCATATTCCGGTTTGTGAGGGACTTGGTAACCATAGTAACTCCTTTCCAGGAATTGAGGCCATGTGCAAGCTTCATTGAAGCTAGTAACAAACGTTCTGCATGACCATTTCACACTCGTGCTCAGGTTAAAAGCACCTCTGGTTGAGAGGCGCTTTTAACCTGAGCACATCTATATTATTCTGTGCTGAGCTTGTTGAGGATCAACAAGTATGAGAGTAACCTCTCACCTAACCAGTATGACAAGAAAGTGTCATGTAAACGTCATGAGCATCGTCATGAACTAATTTGACAGTTACACCACCGTTCATAGACGGGCAGTGACGAACACCTCTGCTTCTTCACACGAGCATGGGAGCGCACGAGAGGCCGTCATGGTAGACCCTGAAACTGTTGGGCATAGCCAAAAAGCGTAGGATGTGATAGAATGTCTATCAAACTCATTGAGTCGTAGCCTCGCACGCGCGCTGTATAACAGATGGGTTCCATAAGAAAGTACTATGTTAGATATGAGTACAGATGAAAGAGAAGCGCAAGCGTTAGATGCCTACTCGAGGGCCGTCACAAGTGCGGCTGAACGGGTTGGCCCCGCTGTAGTGCGCATAGATATAGAACGTGAGGGTGGGCGATTTGCCAGGTCTGAATTCGGCGGTGGCTTAGGCTCCGGCTTCATTTTTGCCTCGGATGGCCAGATCCTTACGAATGCCCATGTTGTCTCTGGGGCGCGCCGTATCCGTGTGACTTTGGCGGATGGGCGTACGTTCGATGCTGGCCTTGTTGGTGCAGATACGGAAGTCGATGTCGCGATACTGCGCATCGGCGCTGACCACTTGCCAGTGGCTGAACTGGGACGTGTGCCCTTGAAGGTAGGTCAACTAGTAATTGCTGTCGGGAATCCTTACGGCTTGAACTGGACGGTAACGGCTGGAGTCGTCAGCGCGCTGGGGCGTGCGTTGGAGGCTCCTGGTGTACGTAAAATGACCAATCTCATTCAGACTGATACCTCCATCAATCCGGGGAATTCCGGCGGTCCGCTTGTGGATAGCCAGGGGCGCGTTATTGGTATCACAACAGCTATGGTGCCTATGGCGCAGGGACTTGGCTTTTCCATCCCGTTGGACACGGTAAAATCGGCGATTGCACGTATTAATGGTAAGCGCGGGAGCGCGCCTGCAGGCGTATCAATGGGCGTTGGTGGGATGCGTGTCCGACTCGATACGCAACTGCGACAAGCCCTTAATCTTGCACAGCAGTATGGTATGGAGGTCTTGGAGATCCGGCAGGGCGGTCCCGCGGACCGTGCTGAACTCAAGCGGTTGGATGTGATTATCGCGGCCGAGGATGTACCGATAACTGAACCGCGGGATCTACAACGCATTGTGCGGCGCCATCGTGCTGGTGAGAAGGTGCCCGTCAGTTTCTTGAGAGGGGGCAGACAGCGCAAAGTGACAGTGGTGCTGTAGCTGGCTGCAAATATAAACCCTGGTTCTTTAATTCATCGTAAACCCCAGGAGTCTGAATTTTAGATTCCTACATGTGATACGTCTTACTTATTGGAACGAGATGTGTCACATATCTGGGCCAAGAAGTCCAGAAGGGGAAAAAGCTATGGAACCTATTCTGCTCACACTGGCTTTTGTAGGTGGGTTTACAGGGCTTATAATTGTAGGTACCAGGGTAAATCTGTACTTTTACTCGCATGGTGCTATTAAGGTAGGCCGTTCCAGGCATATGCGTGGTCTGAGCTCTATTGCTGCGAAGTCAGTGCCAATGCCTGTTCAAGTGTCAACCGGTGTTGGCCAGTCTGATATTCAACTCAGTATGTCAACCGATCCGAGTTCTCGATATGCGCGCGGGGGCCTGATGGTCATGGGAAGTTTCTTCCTGTTGATTGTCATCGCTGTGATTTCACTAGCGATTGCCGCGCCCCATTAACAGGTAGCTGAGAGACCTACCACCGAGGGGGTTAACCAATCGGCCTGCCGGGAATGTACAGATGTTTCCGGTAGGTCGATCGCTTTTAGCGTGTAAAAAGGAGGTCATTCATCATCCTCTACATCATCAGATTGATTTTGGTTATTCTCGCGTTCTTTGCGCAGCAATTCTTCAACGCTACGAATCAGGGTGTCAGCGCTTGGTAGTGGGCCGGTACTTACAGGTTCATCGGGGTTGATAATGATGCCATCCTCCTCATCCTCATCCTCATCCTCATCTTCGTCCAGGATACCTTCGGCTTGCTGTTCCAATTTGCGTACATACGCGGACGCTTCAGGATCTCGCGCAACCAGCATTGTAATTTGCTCCTCGAAGCGTAGCGCATCGGCCTGGATATCGCCCAGCTCTAAATCGAATGACAGGAAGGTATTCAGGTAGGTGAGAAGTGCCGCAGTAACCTTGATGTTTGGTGTGGCGGCAAGGTAGTGAGGTGCTGCAGCCCATAGACTGGAAACGGGAATCTTTGCGCGACTGAACGTATCGTGCAACACACCGGGTATGCCGGTGGGGCCTTCGTAACGTGAACCCTGGACATCGATCTCTTGTAGACGTTCCAACATCTCCGCATTGGATGAAAAACCGGAAATGGGTACATCCATGGAGTGTGGTATGTTAGCGAGAAATGCGCCTAGCAGCAAGACCTCTGAGACGTTGAAGTGTTTGCAGGCCTCCAGAAAAGCAGATGCGAATGTCTTCCATTTGAGTTGCGGTTCGACGCCAAGATATAATATAACGTCTCGATCAAAGTGTGGGGCAGCATATGACAAAAATTGGTTTGAGGGCCAGGACATTGAGCGCTGTAGGCCTTTGCTGACATGAACTGTAGGCCGTGTTTCGGTAAAAACGTAAAATTCCTCGGCCTCGATTTCCGCAATCTTGACTGCTTTCCAGCGATCGATTAAAAATTTTACGGATGTGGTCGCGGCATCTGCGGCATCATTCCAGCCTGCAAACGCTGCTATAAGCACAGGGTTTCGTAACTCCGGTTTGTGATGATATTGTACGAAAGCCATCGTCTTTCCTCTACATCTGCCTGACCATGCAATGGATTGACATGTTTTATTTGGTTCCATTGTACCATGCCTGTCTAATCTGTTAGAGGCAGCGAGGAGATAAATATCGTTACTTCCTATGCCTCAGCATGCCAGCGCTGCATATGCTCTGCGTGAGTTTGCAGGTACGCTCCTGCGCCATAAAACTGGTCATAAAACTCTAATTCAAGGTGATGTGCCTGGGCATAGATACGCAGCAGTATGGTGGGATAGCGAGCTGGGAAACGGCCATAGGTGCTGTAGATGTATTGTGCCATCTCGCCGATGCAATCAATCTGCGCCTGTGTATAGGGTTTGACCGTCGCCTTGATCTCGCTGTTATGCAGGAAAGGGCCGCCTGTTGCGGGATCATAGGTGCCGCCGGGGCCAAACTTGCGCTCGGCCAGTTTGCGAGTTGCTTCGTACATGTCCGCGACATAGGGTGGGCAAACCGATTCGTAATAGCCATCCAGTCCAATAGGATTGGGGAATGTCCAGTCTTCACGCCTGATAAAACGAAAGCCTAAGCCGCGTATGCCTTCATCCGCGAAGGCTCCCAGGGCGCTGTAAGGATAAATGCCGGTGTACATCCAGCCGCCCAGACCGATGGCCTGCAACATTAAAACAATGTTCTGACAGATCAACGCTAGCTCCATTGCAACCGTCGAATATGCCACCTGTTCGATATGTGAGAGCGCAAAACGCATCTGGGGCGTGTCGCTTATAACGCCTGTGCGGATAAATGGTTCCAATTTGCCGCCTAATTGGCCACTATAGTCGTCATAGAGCGTGCAGCCATTGGTGACGTACATGGCGAGCAGCGCCAGTAGTTGTTGCCCAACGTCACCAACAGGTATAAACAACGTTGAGCCTGGACGATTGCTGTTCCAGATATTGTGTTCGTCAAGATGCGGTGGCTGCGGTGGCAAAGCCAGGCGTTCGTTACTCAATTGGATGGTGGCGGCTTGCGAGACACCAATGATGCGTGCAACATCGTCGCTTTTCTCAAATTCACGCATGCGGGCAGGTGTGAGATCGCGTGTGCGTGTGAGATAAATCCCCGTATCATCGGTAAAGAATAGTTCAGTGGTACAGATGGTGGCGGCTGAAGGAATGGTACGTCCTGTCAGGCGGAGGCTATAATCGCTCAGGCGATCACTTTCGTTGATGGTAAATGGGATGCCGAAGTTCCAACCTGTGACGCCGGTTGCGGCTGCGACAAGCAGTGCTCGTTCCAGGTCGCAGAGCGGTAATGGGTCATGCTGCGAGGTATAGGCGAGTGGGCCACTGGGTATGGCCATACCATAGCCGAAGCGTCGCGAACGAAAAGGGTCCTCCATCGAAATATAGCGACAAAGAAGAGTATAGCAATAGTATAGCATAGGTAACGCCGAGATATTTCCTATAGCCATTTGCTATTGACCGCGAGCCTGCCGACCCGTATACTCTTAACATGGAATCAGCTACTATACAGGTCGTTTACCAGGATCATCACCTGCTGATTGTCAATAAGCCGGCAGGTCTTGTCATACATCCCACATACAAACATGCAGATGGAACGATGTGGGATGCGATTCTGGCTTATCTTGCGCAGCAGGGAAGTGATGGTTGGCAACCGCCTGATTTGCCTGATGAACCGGGGTGGGCGCTGGCACCAGAGCGAATTCAGTCGATGTTGCGCGAAAGACGTTTGGAGAGAATGTGGAAAGAGGAAGGTTTGCTGCCTCGTCCATGTTTATTGCATCGCTTAGACAAAGATACCTCGGGTGTTGTGACACTCGCGCGTACCGAGCGGTCGCGACGATACCTGAGCCACCAGTTTCATGAACATAGCATTCTAAAGCGCTACCTGGCGGTTGTGCGTGGTGGATCTCCTGAATGGGCCAGACCTCGCGTACCTTTCAAAGTAATGAGGCGACTGGATGACGGGAGCGAAGACCTGGTTAACTTCTCTTTTGCTTTCTCATCTCCTGGCGTTGACGAATTTATGCTTGACGGCCCGTTACAGCGCGACCCGGGTGATCGCCGCCGGTGCGTAGTTGGACCGGGTGGGCAGCAGGCTGTGACTATAGTGAGGGCACTGGCAGTTGAGGGTGAGTTTGCACTGTTAGAGGTGCGACCTGTAACTGGACGCACCCACCAGATACGCGCTCACCTGGCAGCACTGGGGTATCCTATTATAGGGGACGAGACATATGCTCTCCCTGCCGAAGCGGGCACGCCTCAGGCAGCTATGACACGGCATTTTCTGCATGCACATTGCCTTGAATTGAGACGCTACCCTGATAATGCATTGTGTACCTTTGTTGCGCCATTGGCGAGTGAACTGCTTACATGGTTGGAAAACTACTTTCCTGTAGGATTGGACGTTTTGTATGCAAGAAAGACAGTACCCGCCTAATGAGGGCCCTTATGCTGGTCTGAGCGATGAAGAGAAGAAGAAACGCCTGGACGCTATGGTGCGCATCTGGCAAGATGATACAGAACGACGCGTTGAGCGCGAGGGTTACCGCACTTTTATAACGGCGCTTGGACTTGATGAGTATCGTTATTCCGTGTGGATGCGTTTTCCCGAATGGGAACGTGCCGCCGTGGTGGGGCAGGTCGTGACGCTCAGGCGTTCTGAAAGTGGAGCGCCGGAAGACCCGGCGCTGTTCACTATCTGGCGACGTGATCCGTTATTGAAGACGATGCCGGATTGGAAAGTGCAACTTCCTAAGGAGAATGTTTTTAATATTATGGTAAGGATTACCCCGGGCGGGTTAGGCGAGGGGGTGAAATGGGCGACGGTGATGCCCAAAGAGTTAATCCCTCGCTACAAGCCTGGATGGCCAAAACAGCAAGATTGGGTGACATGGACACGCGCTTTTGACTGGTTGTCTATTGCGGTCCCCTTTATAAGGGCGATGCTAGATAAGTTATAAGTGCATATGATACACTGTTTGAGAAGGGTTTGATTGTTCTTGGAGCGCGTTGACAGGCAGGAAATTATAGTAAGGAAGCGCTATGGTAGAAAGATTTATCTCGCGAGGGTTCCGGGGTCGTCGCGAGCCGAGCGAGCTGACCGGACGCATCCCGCCCGGACAGCACCTCGAACGCGGATTCCCTGTGCTGTCGGCGGGGCCGACACCACACACGCCTTTGGATCGATGGGATTTCTCCATCGTAGGCAAGGTCGAACAACCCAAGCATTGGACATGGGACGAATTGCACGCCCTGGCCCAGGAACAGGTGACAGCCGATATCCATTGTGTGACCAAGTGGTCCAAGCTGGACACGCACTGGCAAGGCGTCTCTGTCCAGACGTTGCTAGAGCAGGTCAAGTACCCTGAGAGCGCAAAATATGTGATTGCTTTCAGCGATGGAGGCTACACTACCAACCTACCTCTCGCCGATGTTTTGGATGGCAAGGCCTGGATTGTGTACATATACGAGGGAGAGCCGCTCGCTCCTGAACACGGAGGACCTGCGCGGCTGCTTGTTCCTCACCTCTATTTCTGGAAAAGCGCCAAGTGGGTCCGGGGTCTACAGCTGGTCGAGCAGGACCAACCGGGCTTCTGGGAATCATTTGGCTACCACAACTATGGAGACCCATGGAAAGAACAGCGCTACTCGGGAGACTAACCTGGCAACTCGGTGAGGTCGCGGCCAAGAAGGTGGAAACACCGCGAACAGCGAGCCTGACGTTTGCGGTCCCCAACTGGCCGGGACACCTGGCAGGCCAACATGTAGACGTGCGACTGACTGCTGATGACGGCTACCAGGCGGAGCGCAGCTATTCCATCGCTTCGCCGCCCGAAGAGCACATGCTGGTGAAGCTGACCGTCGAGCGATTGAATGACGGGGAGGTTTCTCCTTACCTCGTCGATGAATTGCGTGAGGGCGACCAGATCGAACTGCGCGGTCCCATCGGCGGCTATTTCGTGTGGGAGGCAAGCCTGGGGGGACCACTCTTGCTGGTGGCCGGAGGGTCGGGCATCGTGCCGCTCATGGCGATGATCCGCCACCGCAGGGCCGTCGGCAGCACGGTCCCGACGCGTTTGCTCTATTCGTCCCGTTCCTACGATGAGGTGATCTACCGTGATGAACTCGATCAACTTGCGCGGAGCGAAGCGGGATTCGAGGTGATCTACACGTTGACGCGCTCGCAACCGCCAGGTTGGACGGGCTACAATCGTAGGATCGACGGCGACCTGTTACATGAAGTGGCCTGGCCGGTCGAGCAGCATCCCCTCGCTTTCATCTGCGGTCCGACGCAGCTTGTCGAAAATGCAGCAACTGGCCTGCTGCCTCTAGGATACGACCCGGCGCGTGTAAAGACCGAGCGTTTCGGTCCAACAGGAGGCTCATGATGGAACAGAAACTAGATGGTAATGCTGCAGGCGGCATGTTGCGTGAGATATTTCCCTTTGAGATGACCATGGCCGAGGTGTCGTGCGACGCGTGTGGGGCAACCGGTCCCATCGGGACGCTTGCCGCCTACATGCATGGGATGGGGACGATCATCCGCTGTCCCATATGCGACAACATGCTCATGCGCGTCGTGCATGCCAGGGGACGCTACTTGCTGGATATGCGGGGCATGCGCGTCCTTCAGATCAAAGAGAAGTAGTACAGTAAAAGGAGTTCTTGTTAGACTGAGATTCCTTGTACATTTAGGCCAGGGAGTCTCAGTGGCTAGATATATGCTTGCGTGGTGTCAACAGTTGCCCAAATTACTTGACAAACCTGGACAACAGTCGTTTCGCTCGCCCTGAAAGGGTCCAGCCTCTCCGCGTTTCTGCTGTATGCCGAGAGGTTATCCTTGCAGGTCATGTCCGTGAGATGCTACAGGTTGAAACGACATCTCTTTGGACCAAGCGTAGCCCCACCACCTTAACGTGTCTGCTCATCTGCAGACGGGCCTGGCCTGGATCAGCGGGATTGCCCTCCCCAGGCTTCTCCCCCACGACCTGTAGCCGTAGAGGGCGAGCGGATGCAAGACAGCCAGAAAGGCCCTCAGCCACCTACTGAAGCAGGCAGAGCAGGGGCCTTGGCCTGGCGCGGCCGCCAATGCCACTCGCGATAAAACGAGCGATGCACATTCACTGAAGCGTTAAAGTCGGCATGTGCCTCGTAGTGACACACCGGACACCAGAACAGTTTTCCCCATTTCTCGACGATACGCTTGCCGCCTCGGTAGGAGAACCTCTCCCCACAGCGCCGCAGCGCGAGCAATACTGACTGGTCCCGTGCGGATTCACTTCGACGGTGACGACTCCTGCAACATAGGCTTTGTCGCGCGCACGCTGGTTGATCTTGCCACGTAGCTGGTTCGCGCGTTTGCGGTTCATGCGCCGTGACTTGCTCGCCTCGCCGGGTTTGATCTTGCGTAGGCGTTCAAAGAGCAGGATGCAGCCGGGATAGCTGGCACACACAGCAGCAATCCTGCGCGCCACCTTGCGGGCGGCATCCTCGTTGAGCCGATCGACATGGCGCCAGAGCTGCTGGTTGCTGTGCTCGCCTTTGACCGGCTTGCCCGATTGCCACTGCTTTTTGGCAATGCGCTTGAGGTGCCGATAGCGGTGCGCGTCCAGGCCATGATCGCTCACAAACACGGTCTCGATGATCTGGCCATGCTGCCTCACCGTGAGCACCGCCAGATGCTTGACATTGAGGTCGACCCCCACGGTGACCAGATCCGGGTCGTGCTTGCGCTCCATCACCTTGCTGGCTTGGATCTTTTTCACCTGGGGGATATGCAGTTCAGCGGTGTGTGCCCGCACGACCAGCGTGGGACTCTGGCGCTGCCAGTCCGCTTCTCTGAGCCGCTGCACGAGGTAGCGGCTGGAGTTGACCGGGTAGTGCATCCAGCGCCATCCCTCAGGCGTGTAGACGTTGAGGCGCACAAAGGCTGCTTTGAGATCGAGGGCCTCCAGCTCGAAAGCGAGGCATCCCTGGTAGAGTGTGGGATGATCGCTGGCCGCTGGAGGCCCTGGTTTGCCCTTCTGCTTGCCGCTTGCTTCCCAGTTCGCGTGTTTCGACAGGTACGACCGGACTTTGCCGATGGCGTCCTTGATCACCGAGCGCCGGTAGGTACAGGGCATGGCTGGAAAGCGCTCGTTGAAGTTCCAGCCGGGCCAGGGATGGGGATGGGCTGCTGTTGCGACGGTACAGGACTCAGCCCAGCTGAGCAGTTCGTGGGCGGAGATGAGGCGTTCGCGGAGCTCCAGCTGGTCCTCGCTGTAGTAGGTCACCCGCTCGGCCAGCTTGTCGGCATGCGCCAGAAAAAAGTCGATGTAGAAGGCGCGTGCCTGATTGAGCACCTCGCAGGTGGCCTCCAGGGCGGCTCGTTTCTGGCAATTGGCTCCTCCCTCTTTGCGCTTGCCCAGGTCCAGGAGCAGTTTGGTGGTGCGTGTGGCTTGTCCCATCCGCTGGCCCTCCCTCGACGAACAAAGGTTCTTGACCCCTCTAGTCTACTGCTCTTCTGCCTGCTTGTCAAGCTTTTTCTAACGTCGATAGCGCAGCGTTCCGGGTTCTTCGCAGGTGAGCCACCAGAGAGCACCACCTGCGAGCAAAACGAGAAGCGGCTCGATTGGGGCACGAAAACGCATAACCCCATAGAAGACGAGATTCTGGACAATGGTCAGCGCGATTGCAGAGTAGACAATCAAGAGCTGTTGCTTATGGTGCTGCCAGGTGACGAGCAGACCAAAGATTGCCAGGAGGAAGATAGGGATTGGCATGAGAAGGGTCATATATCCTACCACCTGCGATGAGAGCTGGCCTGGAAATTCTATGAAAGGGAGGTTATTTTCAGGGGTGTAAGTCCACATACCGACCAGGTGATAGGTGAGCAGCCGGGGCATATCGCGCCAATGCATCTCTATCCAATGTAAGGTATAGTTCGTCGCTATTTTGTCGTCTTGCGGTGTATATTGCTCAGCGTCATGGCCTTTCAGGACTATTGCTGGTAGGTCCGGTCGAGGGGTGATAAAGCGTGGTGATGTCCATATTCCCGTCGTACCTCTTAACACATTATCATTATATACTCCTAAAAGGACATCGCCTTCGCCAATTGAGACGAGGACAAAGGAATGGGATACCAGGTAATTCCGATAGGTCCAGGGTGTGATGACGATGGCAGCAATGCTGCTGATCACCAGAATACTTTTGACCACCGTTAGCCAGGGTAATACTTTCGCCAGGATGATGGCTATGGCCCAGAGAAAGAGCATAGCGAATAAAATGGGCCCATTAGGACGGGTCAGGGTTGCAAAGCCAAGGAGGAGACCACTCAACACTATCCAGCGTCGCTGTGCTGTTCGCTGCAATCGGTACAGTGAGTAGACAAAAGCTGTCAATAAAAAGGTATACAGCGATTCGGTGTAGAGCCAGCCATCGTAGATGAAGAGGCCAGTGTATACTGCGGCAATACCTCCTGTGATGAGCGCGATACGCTTACCAAACAGATCTCTGGCCAGGAGATAGACCAGCACACAGGTAAAGGAGCCGATGAAACAGAGGAATAAACGTCCATAGAAGACTTGTACTCCTGTATCTAGTTGCTGTGGGTTCGCTCGTGGCGCAAGGAAATAGAAGATGGACAGGATATAAGGCCAGAGCGGGGGTCTGCTGATCGAGGGATGATTGGGATATTGGCAAAAACAATGGTAATTTGCGATATAGTAGGCGATATGATTATACCAGGCAGCATCATATTTGGCGAAATAGTCGCGAGCAACCGTCAGGTTATAGAGAAGGCGAATAAACAGGGCAAGAAAAAAAATACTGATGAGAGGAAGGTATTTTTGTAGACGTTTCATGGGGTGTTCCTAATCATATGCTTCTCCGGTAGCCCCACTTTTACCTGCACCCTGATTGAAACACAACTCCTCTCAGAAACTAAGAGGGCTTTTATGTTAGCTTGCAGTAAATGGCAATCTGGCTACTTTTACCTTCTAGAACGAAGAGAGAGGCACGATGGTTAGCTCCTATCGTGCCTCTCTTACTTTTTTGTCTGTGCTTATACGTCGTAGTACAGCGCAAATTCTATCGGTACGGGTCGCAGGCGCACCTCGTCGGCCTGTGCGCGTTTCAACTCGACAAAATGTTCGAGTAAGTCTGTGGTGAAGACTTCACCTTCGAGCAAGAAGGCGTGGTCGTCCTCAAGTGCCTCAAGTGCCTCGTCTAGGGAAGCAGGGACAGAACGAATCTCGCGTATTTCTGCTGCCGATAAATGGTACAGATCGCGGTCTACCGGGCCATAGCCGTGATCGCTCGGATCGATGCCACGACGAATACCATCGAGGCCAGCCATGAGCAAAGCGGCGAAAGCCAGGTAGGGGTTCGACGTCGGATCAGGCGGCCGGAATTCGACGCGTTTTGCTGATGGGCAATCGGTTAATGGTATGCGTACGGCTGCGCTGCGGTTGCCTTTCGAGAAGACCAGGTTAACAGGCGCTTCGAAACCAGGAACAAGGCGTTTGTAGCTATTGGTAGTGGACGCAACGATTGCCAGGAGGGCCGGGGCATGCGTCAATAGACCACCGATGTAGTAGCGAGCGGTCTGGGAGAGACCCGCATAGCCTTCGCCGTCATAGAACAGCGGACGCTCATCTTTCCACAAGCTCTGGTGTACATGCATACCGGAGCCGTTATCACCAAAAACGGGTTTGGGCATAAACGTAACGGTCTTGCCATGCTTACGAGCGGTGTTCTTGGTGACATATTTGTAGAGCATGACGTTATCTGCGGTCTTGAGCAGCGTGTTGTAACGCATATCAATCTCCGCTTGTCCAGGAGCGCCGACTTCATGGTGCTGGGCTTCGACCGGTACGCCTAGCTCTTCGAGCAGCAGAGCCATCTCGCTGCGGATGTCCTGGAGTGTGTCGTTGGGTGCGACCGGGAAATATCCCTCCTTCACACGCATGCGGTGACCGAGATTAGAGGTACCGTTGCGTGAGCTGTTCCAATGCGCCTCGTCCGAGTCGATTTCCGCGTACTGGATATTTGCGGTAGAATTGTAGCGCACATTGTCGAAGATATAAAATTCTGATTCAGGCCCGAAGTAGCTCGTATCAGCAATTCCGCTAGAGCGCAGGTATTCTTCCGCCTTCTTAGCGATGTAGCGGGGATCGCGGCTATAGGGCCTCTTGCGTCCAGCAGGTCCGGGGTGGGCTATATTGCAGACCAGGCTTAAGGTCGGCGCGGCGGTGAAAGGATCCATAATGGCCGTGGATGGATCGGGGATAATCAACATGTCGCTTTCATTAATCGTCTGGAAGCCGCGCACGCTCGAACCATCGAATGCTTTCCCTTCGACGAACGTTTCCTCTTCAAGTTCGCGCATCGGGACGCTGAAATGCTGCCAGGTGCCGGGCACGTCTACAAATTTGAAATCAACCATCTTCGCGCCGTGGCTTTCAGCGAATTCTAGTACCTCTTTAGGGGTCATAACCTATGCTCTCCTCAATTCTTTCCCTGCTTCATTGCTAGATGATGGGCTAGCTTTGCCAGATTAATAATTTATGTATTTTGTACAAGAGACGAGGGTTACTCAGCAACAAGCAGAACCTATACGTCTTCATTATGATGATACGTTTTCTAAACTCGCGATACTACAGATAGATTATCCGAAAGTCGAGGTTTGAATTTTGTGCAATTTGCACAAAGAGGTTTCATAGCAATGAATGGGGAATTCTTCTAACTAAGTCTACATGGTTTTATGCATGACCCCGCCAGATTGGTCGCGTCAAACAAGTCGGGCCGCCCTCTGCCTTGAGTGAAATCTCGTTTCCACTGTAGGTCATGACTTCGCAGCCGGCTTCTTCCAGTAGCCTTTTAGTAATGGGATTGCCCTCCAGCATCAGGCATTTGCGGGGAGCAAGTGTCAGCACATTGGGGCCCATCGTTGCGAACTCGGCATCAGGAACCTCGATCAGTTGGAAACCGCGCTGCTGCAGCTTCTGCCAGAACGGCACTGCGAGCAGCGGTGGATAAACAACAGCGGCACGATGGTCGACGATACTGATCAGCGAAAGCAGGTGCAGGCAAGCCTCGGGACCAGTATAATAGGGTAGCTCTACAGGGATGACCTCTACGCCTATTTCAGGCAAAGCTTCCCGTAACTGGCGTAGCCCCTCGGCATTCGTGCGGAAGCCCAGTCCCACTGCCAGCGTGTCATGATCTACCCATAAGAGGTCGCCGCCCTCCGCTCGAGCTTCGTCATGCAGCGTGTAGAGCAAGGGCACATCCAGTTCCTCGAAGCGGCGAGCCATTGCTGCCTCTTCGCCTCTCCGTTGAGGCTTGCTCATGCTCAAGATAATTGCTCCATGGTCGGTCACAATGGCCGGATCGAACGTGAAAATAGCATCGGCATGATCGGGCTGGGGCTCGTCGTGGTAGAGCACTTCGGCTCCTCCCTGGCGTAGCAAGGCGACTAAGGCATCGTGTTCTTGCTGCGCTAGTGCCATGTCTGGTCGCCCGGTATAGTGCCATGCCGACGGGTCGTCCACCGCAAAGGCTGCGTCTGGACGTTTGACCAGGACTGTGCGCAGTGGTGCAACCATGCTCTGGCTACCGTAGGGTCTGGTCATGGAGTGTGCTCCTTGCTGCCTGGCAAAACACGAGAGGTGGCCTTATTCAAAATGCTCAATAATGTGTTCTAGCTTTAAGTACAGAGTCACCCGCGTTTCCTGCGAGAATTTCTCCTCCATTTGCCGCTTTGCCTCCTCTTCACCGTCATAGCGGACGGCCAGGCGGTAAATGTCGCGTTGCGCTATCTGCTGGTCATCTATCATTTCAACAGTGCCATTAATGGTGACATAGCTGTAGCCATCCGGAACGCAGACCGATATGCGCGGGTCACGCCGCATATTGCGCTCTTTTGTGCGGCCAGCTTTGGTGTTCATCATAATGAAGTCCCCATCCAGCAGGAACCACATCGTTGTAAGCTGAGGAGAGCCATCCTGATTGATGGTTCCCAATACTGCGAAACGGCGTTCTAGCAAGAACGCGCGAGCTTTTTCAGATAGTTTAGCAGCCATAGACAATCTCCTTTACGTTTGTATAAAAAAGTCAAAGGTATGGGTGACCAATTTCGCCTGCGCCTGTCATCCTTGACTGACAACTTCTAGTTCTCGCAGGTCGTCGATGGTGTCAATATCAAAAGCCAGGCCAGTACTATCATAGATAGTATGGCTCAGATGCCTCTGCCTGGCTGCCTCCAGGAAACGCCGGAGACTATTTGAGCCAAATAGATACGGCACGGCTAGTGGTGGGCGCACAAGGATAGCATTGGTCCCTGTGCCATCTCTTGAGGGCGCGAGTACGACCTCATACTGCCTGGATTGCTTGAGCAAGTTGTGAATTTCCTGCGTAGACAACAAGGGCAGGTCGGCGGAAATAGTCAAAAGTGCGCTAGCTCCCCGAGCCTTCTCGCGTAAAGCAGCGGCGTAGAGGGCGGGGTTGTGGCCACTTTGCTCCTCGATCAAGGCCTGTGCGCCCCAGACCTTGACCTGTTCCAGGACACGCGCATCCGAGCTTACCACAGAAATTCGTTCGAAGAGTTCGCTGTCTTGCAACACGCTTAGTACATGGTGGAGCATGTCTAAAACCAGCTTTTCTCTTTGGATTTGAGGTAAGTCTGGCGCGAGGCGGCTTTTAGCTATCTCAAGAGATTTTACTGGAACCAGTGCTGTATATTTCATATAGCCTATAGCTATTCCAATCCTGCTGCCTCTAAAACTTTGCGAGCCAACGCTGCCTTTGCCGCGCTGTCACGCATAATCGTATTTGTTGCGACTGTGGGTATGCCCAGATCCTCGATCCTGCTCAAAAGGTGTGCATCTTGTTCATCGATGACCAACACATCAAGGAAGTCGCGGTAGCAGCGGGCTACGCCCACGGCAGACACCTCCATACCCAGGCCGCGCATCAGTTTATCGGCAGGTCCCTTGATTGGAGTTCCACCGACGATGGGACTGACTGCGACCACCATACCACTGGCTTCGTGAAGCATATCATGAATACCAGGGACGGCGAGGATGCTCCCAATACTGACGATGGGATTACTTGGGGCAATCAGAATGGCCTCGGCATCTTTGATAGCATCGAGAACGCCGGGCGCTGGTTGTGACTCATTTACACCAACAAAAGCGACATCCAACACTTCATCAGCGCAACGTCGTTTAACCATGTATTCCTGGAAATGGAGAAGCCCAATAGGAGTCTGGATATGTGTCGCAACGGGTTGATCGGACATCGGCAAGATACGAATATTAAGGCCGAATTGCCTGCGTAGCTCATCTGTTACTTCACTGAGCGTCTTGCCCTGGCGCAGCATGCTGGTACGGTGAATATGAGTGGCAAGATCACGATCTCCTAGCATGAACCAGTCTTCGTTGCCATAGCGAGTCAACTGCTGCATGGTGTTGTACGTATCGTTACGGATGCCCCAGCCATGGGCTTCGTCAACGATACCGGCAAGTGTATACATTACGATATCCAGGTCTGGCGACACATGCAGTCCATAAAAATCGCGATCATCCCCGGTATTGACAATCACGGTAAGACGTTCTTGCGGGACGACCTGTACCAGGCCTTCTAGAAAACGTGCTGCACCTACTCCACCAGCTAGAACAACAATCATAAATGAAAACCTCTACTAATCATAGCGAACAACCAGGCTACTTAACGGCAGTCGTTCGCGTCGTTGTGGATCGGCGGCGGCGTACCCCACGGTGATAAGTGCTTGCGGAATAAGCCGCTTGTCTAGATCGAGTGCTTCACAGACAACCTCGGGACAGAAGAGCGGGGCACACATCCAACCGGTGTCCAGTCCCAGGTCGAAAGCCATCAGCAGCATATTTTGGATAGCTGCTCCGATACTCTGGATAGCCATGATTGTCTCGTCGGCCTGCCTACGTTCATCGGGATAGCGATCCAGGTCTTCCAGGTACAGGCATGGAATAATGATCGCAGGGGCGTTCAGGATGCGTTGTCGCGACTTCTCCAGGCGTATGTTCACAACTTCAGCATCCTGCCCGTCCATTTCCAGGTTTTGCTGCCAGGTATCTCCCATACGATCGGCAAGGTGTATCTTCACTTCTTGCCTGGTCAAAACGACGAAGCGCCAGGGTTGTCTCCCATGTGGGGATGGTGCCCAGCGCGCTGCCTCGAGTATTTGCTCGATCAATGCGCGTGGTACAGGACGCGTTTGAAATTTTCGCACGCTGCGCCTGCTTTGCAGGAGCGTTGCCAGCGTATCTGCGTGGGCCGGCAGTGTTACCGGTCGATGTTCGTATTGCGTTGTCACGTAAATCTATCACCTTTTTACTGTTACTGGAGCAAAGTGTCACCGAAACATATCGGTAGCAGAGTCGCGCAAGAGCGTCCGCGCATTCCCTTCACCTGGAATATAGCTATAACCACGAATAAGCGCCACAGGTATGCGATCAATTTTCCCCATCACTAATTCTGCCGCTGATGCCAGTTCATCTGCCACGGCAATCACACTGGCATGCAGCTCATAGCCATATGGGTCGTGTTGTCCGCGATAGTCAGCAAGGGCTTCCATTCCCGCTACGCCTATCGCCATGTTGACCTGGCCATTGCGCCATGGGCGTCCCCAGGTGTCCGAAATAATGACCGCGATGTCAAAAGCCGCGCTTGCTCCCGAAAGATGCTGTAAACGCGTACGCAGTTCCTGGGCTGAGCGGTCAGGGTCAACTGGGAGCAGCGTGATCTCGTGCGCTCCGTTGACATTCGACTCGTCCACTCCTGCGTTAGCGCAGATGAAGCCATGTTTTGTCTCGCTAATCAAGACGCTATGGTCCATGCGCACTATGCGGCGGCTTTCGCGTAGCACGACTTCAATATAGGGGGCATCCTTCTTACTTTGAGAAGCTACCGACTGAGCGAACTCAGATGCGCGTATCTCGTCGAGGTTGATGACCTCGCCCTCAGCTTTAGAGACGATCTTTTGGGTGATAACAAGTACATCACCCTGCTGAAGTGTCAATTGTTGTGCTTGCAGGGCTGCATATATGACAAGACCCAGGTCGGTGCCTGGGGCGATTTCACCTATACCCTTTACTGGGATGATACGTAGTTCTGTACTCACTCAAAGCCTCCTGACTGACATTGCTATTATACGGTGTCAATCTCTATACTGCAAATAGTGAAGTATTGGGTACGCGGAAGACATCACTTGAAGGTTCTGAATATAGATTATAATATAGCGAATGTTTGTCTAGGAGGTTTGCCCGCGTATGGACGAATTGAAATCGTCGGTGTCTGTAGACAATGCGGTTGATGAACTGCTTTATTTCTGGGCTCTAGGTGATTTACATTATTGTGCTATTGAGGAATGGAGGGCAATCCACACACAACGCTTGACTCCTATGTACCGGGACCTGCGATTGCTCTGGGCAGAGGAGGGTGCACCCGCCTTCTGTGTATCTCCTGGCGATATTGTCGAGAAAAGTGCGCCGGAAAACTACCAACTGGCAAAGAGGCAGCTTACAGCGCTGCTGGGGAAGATTCCGTTTTGTCCGGGCCTGGGTAATCACGAGTTGTGGTCTGAAAATGGAGAGGACGCAGACCTGCTCATCAAGGACTTTACGACATTCTGGGGAAGGCCCGCGCGCTATTATTGGGTGGAGGGAAAAGTGCTCTGCGTAATGCTCGATCCAGTTGGATATCCAGAGCCGTATCTGACGCAAGAGTCGCTGTCTTTCCTGCAAACCGCGCTTGCTAAACATCCTGGGCATAACGCCATTGTTTTTTCTCATTGTTCACTCTTTAATACTGTTTTAGATCGTGATCCTGAGCGCGAGCTTGACTACCATACTCTGGATCCTTTCTTTTATATTAAGAATTCTGACGAAGTGCGAGCAATGCTGGCGCGATATAAGAAGGTTGGTTTATTCCTGAGTGGGCATACACACTCGGGTTGGGGCGCACCCAACCTGGTCTACACGGAGCAATTGGGTGGGCATCCCGTGACCCACATAAACCTGATGTCGCCCTGGTACACGGGATTCCATAGGGGTGCAATCCTGCATGATGGTACTAACTTGAATTATCATGCTGATGATCCCGACCTGGTGGTCTCGTTTGCTATTCGCATCTATCACAACCAGGCCATCATTAAGTTGCGTGATCATAGGGAGAGGACCTGGATGGCCCAATGGACCGTACCTTTGAGCTGACTGAGAGACCGGGCGCCAGCCGATGATTTGTTCAGGCATGCCAGGCGGAAGTGTAACTTACGAGTGCTCGAAATCGCATCATACTTAAAGGAGAATATGTGCCTACTTCAGGATATTTGAAAGGAGCGAGTTTGTGTCAATAATACGATCTCTTGGTCACCTTCTTCTGTCGGGTATCTTCATTAGCGGTGGAGCTCATGCTTTCATGGAGCCGGGAGGGCGAGTCAATAAGGTGGCAGGTGCCGGGATACCGGAGCCAAAACTAGCCGTAGAATTCAACGGAGCCGTAATGGTCATCGCTGGGACCTTACTTGGAATGGGAATAGCACCCAAGTTGGCGGCAGCAATCCTGATAGGATCTCTTGTGCCAACTACGACAGTTGGCCATGCATTTTGGAAGGAAGATACCGCTACTGGCCGCAGTAACCAGCAAACGCAGTTTTTAAAGAATCTTGGCTTGATCGGCGGATTGTTGCTTGTGCTGGCTGAAAAATAAAAGCATACTCGATGAGAGGAGAGAGGAAAAGCTGTGAGCGAACAGGAACAAAAGCAAAATAAAGTTGCGATGGTGATTGTGGCCCATCCTGACGATGCGGAGTTCGGCGCAGCTGGAACCGTTGCTACCTGGGTGCGCGAGGGGTGGGATGTCTACTATGTTATCTGCACGGATGCCTCGGGTGGCGGACCTGACGACGCGACTGATGTCGGGCCAGAAGCAAGGCGCAAGGTTTCGGAAACCAGGAAGAGGGAACAGCAGGCGGCGTGCGCTGTACTTGGTGTGAAAGATGTTTTTTTTCTCGACTATCCTGACGGTCTTTTGCAGCCCACTATTGAACTAAGGCGAGAACTGGTGCGCCTCTTACGCGGCTATCGGCCCTCTCGCGTTATATGCCCGTCTCCTGAAAGGAGTTGGACACCTGCATTCTTCATCGGCCGCTACCACGCGGATCACCTGGCTGCTGGCGTGGCAGCCCTGGCAGCGATTTATCCCATGTCACAGAACCCTTGGGATTTTCCAGAACTGCTTAACGAAGGTCTGCTGCCCCACAAAATATCGGAAATTTACATCATGGGAGCACCGCTTGTGAATCACTTCGTCGATATCTCGGGTGTAATTGACATAAAGATTGAAGCGCTGCTCAGCCATGTGAGTCAGTTCATTGATAGAACCGAGGATATCGGGAGCATGGTACGAACACGTAGTGCTGAGTGGGGCGCTAAGTATGGTGTGGCCTATGCCGAGGATTTCCACCGGGCTGAAAACAGGTAGTGATGCCCGTAGGGGGAATGTAGCAGTAACAGAGAACTTGGTTACCCCTTGCATTTCCTTGCAAGTATGTGCCATACTTATTGCATAGAGACCTTCGGGGCAGGGTGCAATTCCCGACCGGCGGTAGAGAGAGTGTCCGATGATGCTCACTAAGCCCGCGAGTCTATGGCTGGTTTTTAATTGACATAGTAGCCAGCTGTACGGCAGATTCGGTGAGAAGCCGAAGCCGACGGTTACAGTCCGGATGGGAGAAGGTTTAGCAAGTGCACGGAATGAGACCTTGTCGTTTCCAGGCGGCGGGGTGGTTAATCTACTCACTTAGTGAGAGACTATCCGTATTGCTTTTCTTGCATCTCCCTCAAAAGCCTCCCAGGGTCAGTTGAATTGACAGTTTTCCTATGTCTTTTGGAATGCTAGTCAATAGAGCTTTGACCAAGGGAAGTCGATGAGCGTAACAACAACTACTGCTGAAGACGTATCGCTGCAGGTGCAACGGCCAGCACCTGGCGATACCAGAAAGCCATCTTCAGAGATTGAACGCGTGCGTAGAACGCAGGCTGCGACGCAGCGTGTACTCCTGGTGGTTCCTCCAATTGTGCTGGCTGCATTCATTTTATTGGGCTGGTATGTAAGTACAGCTAGCGGGAGCGTGCCCGGCTTTATATTACCCACCCCCGCGGATGTCTTATCCTCCCTGTTTGATGGCCTGGGATCTGGCTTGTTCCTGAGCAACGCACTGGTGACTGTGCAGGAAAGCCTGCTTGGCTTTTGTTTAGCTGTCATAGTGGCGCTACCTACGGGATATGGAATAGCGAAATCTCGCTTGTTCGCTGCTAGTGTGCAGCCTTACCTCGCAGCGGGCCAGGCTATTCCAGCCATTGTGATTGCCCCCTTGCTTGTTCTCTGGCTTGGATATGGGGTACTTCCAATCATTATTCTCTGTATGCTGGTAGTGCTTTTCCCAATGGTGATTACCACGGCGCTGGGTGTGCAGACAATTGATCACACATTGACTGATGCAGCACGTGTCGAGGGGGCGTCGGGCTTGCAGATGCTGCTGCACATCGAGTTTCCGCTGGCTCTGCCCGGCATTCTTGCCGCGGTACGCACAGGCCTGACGCTTTCAATCACGGGTGCGCTCGTAGGGGAATTTGTGCTTAGCGGAAACCTGGGACTTGGCTCTCTTGTCCTCCAAGCAAAGAACCAGTTCAACATGCCTTTGATGTTTGCTACGCTCATCATCCTGGCCGCTCTGGCTGCTCTCTACTACGGAACATCCTGGCTACTTGTCAAGCTGGCCGATGTCATCTATTACTAATCGTCACCGGTACTCTATAAACGATTACTTAGCTTAATGGAGAGTTTACAGATGCAGATCCGTCGTCGTCCATCTTTTTTGCTATCCACAGCACTACTCTTTGTAACGCTGTCTGTGATACTGGCCGGCTGTGGAGGTTCAGGCTCGAACAGCACAGGCTCCTCTACTTCTAGTACATGTAAAACATCGAGCCAAAGGGCTATTGTTTTGAACCATGCTCCCGCGGCGACACAACTTGCTTCGTTTAGCGAGGGATATTATCATGCTGCCCGCGCAGGTGCAGCGCTGAGGAATGTTTCTATCGGCTTCGGCTATATCCCCGACATCCAGTTTGCCCCGTTCTACGTGGCGCAGAGCAAAGGATATTACCAGGCTGCTGGTTTGAACGTGACCTTTCATCAAGGATTCGTAAATGACCTGATTGGTTCAATGGTATTGGGTCATGATACCTTTGTCTTAGCCACTGGCGATGAGGAACTGGTAGCACGCAGCAAAAACCTGCCGGTGATCGACGTGGCAACGATTTACCAGCGATACCCAGTGAGCCTGATCGTTCCGGCTAACTCGTCCATTTGCACACTGGCTGATATCAAGGGCCATACGATTGGGAATCCAGGACCTTTCGGCGCAACATACATCGGGCTACTTGCGCTGCTCAATCATGCGCACCTGTCGCTCTCTGATGTACACGTGCAGTCGATCGGTTTTACGCAGGTAGCGGCGTTGCTCACACACAAGGTCGACGCGGTCGTGGGCTATTCCAATAATGAGCCACTGCAGTTACGCCAGCAGGGCTTACAGGTTCGTACTTTCGATGTTTCTGATTACCAGCCACTCGTCTCGAACGGCATCATTACCACCGAGAATACGCTGCAAAGTGAGCCTGATGTTGTGCGCAGCTTTGTGCAGGCGACGATTATGGGCATAAAAGATGTGATTGCCAACCCGGCGCAGGCTGTACAGGTCAGCAAGAACTATGTTCAGGGTATGGACCCTAATAAAGCGATGAGTGTGTTGCAGGCGACGATTCCTATCTGGCAGGGTGATGGGCATACATCGTTGGGGTATAACTACAGCGCGACCTGGCAGGCGACGGAGCAATTCCTGGTGGCTCAGAAGATCATCCCGCCTGTGCAGAACCTCTCGCAAGCGTACACTAATGCGAGCCTTTCGTGAGAACGCAGCACTGGCCTTTCCCATACATGAGGAGTCCGATGAAGGAACGCGGCTGATCAGAGTAAGCCGCGTTCCTTTATCGTAGGTAGGTAGTGGGATCAGCAACAACTTGCTTTTCACCGGTCATGTCTTTGACTTCATGCACGCCACCATCTTCAAAAGGTGAGAACCACACGTAGGGAATGCCTTTCCCATTCATGACGATGTTCATGGCGTTTTCATGACACTTCCTCGTCATACTAGCACCAAAGAGGGCGATGCGCAACCGGTCGTGCAAGGAGGGTGAACAGCAGACGTTCACCTGGTCAGTCGTAAGGCAAGAACAGCAAGTACCAGTGAGAAAGGACTACTATTGATGTCTAAATGGATGACGGCTCCAGCGCCACGGCAATTGATAGGTGCCCATCGCCTCATCATTGCCTCTCATCGCGGTCCCGTCGAATACCAGTTAAGCCAGGAGCACACGCTCAAGCCGCACCGTGGTGTCGGCGGCGTGGTGACTGCACTAATAGACGCAGGCAGCTACATGGATAAGACCTGGGTAGCGATGGCCATGACGGAGGGAGACCGTCTCGCGCTAAAAAAAGCACGACAGGATGGCGGCCTCCTGTCCTCTCCTCTGCCGGGTCAGACAATACACCTGCACTATGTCGCTATTCCTCAGTCTGCTTACCGCAAGCACTATGAGCAGATCAGTAATCAATTGCTCTGGTTCTTCCAACACTATCTATATGATCCCACGCAGGATGCTGCATTTGCAGGCCAGGTGCAGGATGCCTGGACAAATGGGTACGGTGTGGCAAATAGGGCGATCGCGGATGCCGTCTGCGAGGAAATTGATCGCGAGGCAACACCGCCCGTCGTGATGCTGCACGACTACCATCTCTACCTGGCACCGGGCATCATTCGCCAGCGCCGCCCATCGGTCATCATGCAGCAGTTTATTCACATTCCCTGGCCCGAGGTGCGTTACTGGCTCTTCTTGCCGAGCACCATCGTGCAGGCTATCTATCGTGGGCTCGTTGGCAACGACATCGTCGGGTTCCAGACGGAGCGCGATGCGCGGAACTTCCTGGAGGGAGCACGTATACTCCTCGAAGGGGCTGTAGTTGACTTCGAAGTGGGAGCTGTCTGGTGGAGGGGTCGGCGTACGCAGGTACGAGTCTATCCCATCTCGATCTCCGTCACAGAGGAGCGTCGCACGGTCATGAGCGCTGCCGGCAGGAGAGCGGCGGAGAACATCCGTCCGTTGTTGCGTGCATACACCATCATGCGTGTTGACCGCATCGAACCGACGAAAAATATCATTCGTGGTTTCCATGCGTATGATCTCATGCTCGAAGCGCATCCTGAACTGCACGGGGAGGTCACCTTTCTGGCGTTCCTTGTCCCGTCGCGGCAGACGTTAGCCATCTACCAGCGTTACAGGGCCAGGGTGCTTCACGTGATGGATATGGTCAATAGGAAATACGGCACAGAGGACTGGACACCTATTCATGCGTTCTGTGGCAATGATCGTACGCGGGCGCTTGCGGCGATGCAGTGGTATGATGTGTTGCTCGTCAATCCGATTATGGATGGGATGAATCTGGTGGCCAAAGAGGGTCCCGTCGTCAACCAGCGCAATGGCGTCCTGGTACTCTCGCACACAGCCGGGGCGTTCCAGGAACTGGCGGGGGGAGCAATTCCCTTGTCCCCGACGGATATCGTCGAGACAGCCGAGGGGTTGTACAAAGGGCTGACCATGTCGCAAGAGGAGCGACGGCAAAAAGCGACGCTGGCGCGGCAGGCGGTGGAGAGCAACGATCTCAACGTCTGGCTCACGCGACAGATGAGCGATCTCGACGCGCTGGTTGACCGTGCTCACTCCGCTCCTCTTCCCATCAAGAAACCAACTCCCATTGAAAGCGCTGAAAAGGTTGCCGTCAGCGCCAGTTGATAGTTCAGTGCCAATCGGGTTATCATTGATGGCCGGGATCTAAGGAACTCTCAAAGGAGGGACTGAGACAGCCGAGACTACTTTCTCGGGTTTTCGTCCTGTCTCTCGTCACATAAGCAACCCATCTCTCGTCTACTAGAGTAGAAGTATACAACGTCTTCGGGGCAGGGTGAGGGAAGGCGAGGAGCGCCTTCCCAATTCCCGATCGGCGGTAGAGCCCGCACGCCACTGCTGGTGGCACGATCTGGGGGAGTTCCAGAGCCGACGGTACAGTCCGATAGGAGAAGACGAGGGAAAACAGGGGTTGCACGCGCATCCTCGTGCATATCCTCCATGCTCTTTCTGCTGCTCGCACTTCTGCCCCATAGTAGTTGAATCTCGAAAGCAAGCTTTTCTGCTTCACTGGAGTCACCGCTATGTGTTTGAAAGAAGCAATGAGACAGGCAGTTCTTGCTGCGCGCTCAGTTGAGGGACGCACAAGTCCACGGCCCCCTGTCGGTGCCGTGCTGGTGCGTAATGGGCAGATCGTAGGCAGAGGCGCTACTGCTCCTCCCTATGGTCCACACGCAGAGGTACGGGCTCTCACCGAAGCGGGTCCGGCCGCCCAGGGCGCGGATCTGTACGTCACGCTCGAGCCCTGCTGTACGATGCTTCACACTCCACCTTGCACAGAGGCGATCGTCGCTGCCGGAGTACGTCGTGTGTTTGTAGGCGCGCTCGATCCCAATCCGGCGGTCTGCACCCATGGTATACGACAACTTCAACGTGCAGGTATTGATGTTGTGCTGTTGGAGCATGAGCACGAAGCGCTGGCGTTGATTCGCCCCTTTGCGACCTTTATCACGCAGGGGCGATCCTATGTGACGGCAAAATGGGCAATGACACTTGATGGAAAGCTGGCAACGCGGACGAAGACATCTGCCTGGATTAGCGGAGTGGAGTCAAGGTTATGGGTGCATGATCTTCGAGATCGTGTGGATGCGATCCTTGTTGGTGCTCAGACAGCACGGATTGATAATCCACAGTTGACGGTGCGTCTCTCTCCCGAGCAACGCTGCTCTGAACGTACCATGCGTCACAGCCCGCCACTACGGATCGTCCTTGCCACGCGTGGGCGGCTTCCCGATCACCTGGCACTTCTACAGTCTTGCAGCGAGGCAGAGACCTGGATCGTCGTTGGGGAGACCTGTGCCGCTGCGCAGTACAAGCACCTGGAATCGCTCGGCGTCCACATACTGCCTGTTCCCGTTGATGAGCGTGCCCGTGTCAGTCTCCCCGCTACCCTACAGGTGCTGGCGCAGCAGGGAATCGTGCATGTGCTTCTAGAAGGCGGGGCAACACTTTTGGGCAGTGCATTTGATCAGCACTGTATCGATCATGTCGCTGCTTTCATCGCGCCTATTTTGATCGGTGGAGGTAAAGCGCCTTCGCCCATCGGTGGGGAAGGCCTGGCTGAGATGATTCATGCGTGCCAACTCCACAACCGACGAACCCAATTCTTTGGTGAGGATATCCTGGTAGAAGGTGATGTAGTCTATGAGCCACCTCCTTCCCCAGGAATCAGAGAGGAGCAAAAACTATATGCACAACCACTATGACCTGGCGGGTTGTAATCTCTCGGTTCCCGAAGCAATTCACGCAGTGCAGTAGGGAAGGATGGTGCTCATTCGCGACGATGAGAAGCGTGAGAACGAGGCGGATGTCTGTCTTGCTGCGCAATTTGCTGCGCCAGAACATCTCAACTTCCTGTTGCATCACGCCTGTGGTCTCATCTGTGTTGCCATGGCAGGCGAGCGACTTGATGCACTCGATATCCCCCTGGCGGAGAAAGTGAATGATCCCCTGCAGGGGACGCCTTTTGCCGCCTCGGTTGATGCTCGTCGGGGCACGACGACGGGGATCCCTGCGAGTGAGCGGGCCCTGACGATTCGCCGGCTTGTGGACCCGACCGCGCGAGCGGAAGATTTCGCGCGCCCTGGGCATGTCTTTCCATTGCGCGCTCATGCACGGGGCACGCTTGGCCGACGAGGCCATACAGAGGCAGCAGTAGACCTGATGCATCTCGCGGGCCTGGAGCCGGGAGCGATCCTTTGTGAGGCCTTGGATAGCAGCGGTGAATCTGCCCGAGGCAATATCCTCCTTGCGCTGGCGCGGGAGTGGGGCATAGGTATCCTCGATGTTGATACGGTTGCGCGCTACCGTGAAGAACACCGGGTCAGCTTCGTAACCGGAACATCGTTACCCACGGCAGACGCCTCTTTCCGCCTGCTACACTACCGGGATACGATGGCCTGGCAGGATTACCTTGTGCTCACGCTTGGCGAGCTCCAGAAACAGCCGGGCGAGTCACAGCTTGAAATGCGTCCTGCCAACGAAGCTGTCGCTTCTGAACTTAGACAGATTGCCAACGAAGCTGCCGCGTCTACTGCTTCGCAGTCAGGCAATCTGCAAGGAGTGCGCTCCGCTCAGGCAGGACGCAAGGAAGTACTTGTACGCCTGCACTCTGCCTGCACGACGGGCGATCTCTTTGGTTCTCGTCGCTGCGATTGCCAGGCCCAGTTGCACAGGGCACTGCAGGCAATTGCCGCCGAGGGATGCGGCGTACTGCTGTACTTACCGCAAGAAGGGCGTGGCATCGGATTGGCAGGAAAACTGCAAGCGTATGTGCTCCAGGAGCAAGGCTACGACACGGTTGAGGCAAACGAGTTGTTGGGCTACCCCGCGGATGCGCGCATCTATACATGTGCGGTAGAGATCCTGCGCGATCTCCAGGTGACCTCCGCGCGCTTGCTGACGAATAACCCAGGGAAAATACGCGCATTGTTCGAAGGGGGCATCCTGGTGGAGCGTGTGCCACTTGAAATAAGCCCCACTGAGGAGAATGCTTATTACCTGCAATCGAAATATCAACGGCTTATCCCTTTTCTGACGTCTCTGTCTCACCGACAGGGGATCATTCCACTAAACCATAAGCAGGCGCAGGATGAATCTATCGCATCTCCAACTACCCATGCCGGATCTTGATGGAACAGGGCTCACCATTGGGATCGTGGTGGCCCGCTATAACTGGCACATTACTGGAAGTATGCTCAAGCTGGCGCATGAAGTTTTGCTGTCGCTGGGAGTTGCAGAGGAAAACATATACATCATCTCTACTCCAGGATCATATGAACTGGCAATCGCAGTCCGGGCACTTGCAACACACGGAAGATGCCATGCACTCATCTGTTTTGGCTGCATCATGAAAGGTGCCACGCGCCATGATATCCTCGTGGGGGACGCGGCAGCCCAGGGAATCCAGCGTGTTGCCCTCGATACCGGCGTGCCCATCATATTCGGCGTAGTCTGCGCGGAGAATCAGCAGCAGGCAGAGGAGCGAGTTGGGCGCGCCAGGGAGTGCGCCGAGGCCGCCATCGAGATGGCGCATACGATGCTCATGCTTAAAAATATGATAGGAAAGGAATGAAGAAAGACCATGTTCACTGGGATTATCGAGGAGATCGGAACCATTCTGCGGTGCGAACCGGCAGGGCTGGTGATACAAGCCACCCAGATGCTTCAAGGGATCGAGACGAAGGACAGTATCGCCGTTGATGGAGCGTGTCTGACGGTAACCGGGAGAGGCGAGGACTGGTTTCGCGTTGATGTGATGCCTGAGACCTTTCGTTGCACCCGCCTGGGAAGCCTGCAGCCAGGTTCGCATGTCAACCTGGAACGCGCTCTTTTGTCTGATGGACGCATAGGCGGACACCTGGTGCAGGGCCATGTTGAGGCAACGGCCTGTGTGCTCTCCATCCAGGGAGACGGGATTGCACACACGGTTGAGATCGAACTCCCGGAACATTTGCGTCCCTTTGTCATCCCAAAGTGTTTTATTGCGGTCAATGGTGTCAGTCTGACGGTGATCGAGCGTCTGCAGTCCAGCTTTTCGCTTGCCCTGATTCCTTATACAAAACAACATACCAACCTTGGAGAGATACAGTTGGGCACATCGCTCAACCTGGAGACCGATATCATAGGAAGGTACGTTGTACATCTTCTGGCACTGACAGGCAAAGAAGCGCCCGGGAGTGGGAACGAGAGAGGCGAGACCGCCGTCCGCGATATCGTTAGTGTTGCTCTTGCATCACTTCAAGAGGGAAGGAAGTTACCTGTATCCCCGCTTTCCTGGTGATACACAGCCGTTTCTCGAGGTTACAAATCGCCTGTTGTCACAAACATGGTACCCTATTCGTCTACTTTAACAAAAGATACAATGTCTTCGGGACAGGGTGAGGGAAGACGAAGAGTGCTTTCCCAATTCCCGATCGGCGGTAGAGCCCGTACGCCACTGCTGGTGGCATGATCTGGGGAAGTTCCAGAGCCGACGGTACAGTCCGATAGGAGAAGACACGAACATGCCGGGGAACAGCTTTCGTTCGTATGGGGAGGTCTGCGACGCTCGCTACCTCCAGGCCTTTCGGCGCGTTTTCTTGAAGCGCTGGGCCAGTGCTCTCCTCGTTGTGCTCCTGTGTCCCTCACCTTTCCCGAAGTGGTTGGCCAGTTATGAGGGGCACATATGGAAAATTTTGAGAGCTATTACCTCCTCCTGTCTGCTATTGCTCACCGGATGCTCGGGAGCCGTAGTGATGTCGAGGATATTGTGCAAGAAGCATATCTGCGCTATGCCAAGGCGGCTGTTCCAGAGATCGGTTCGCTCAAAGCGTATCTGATGACCATTGTCACGCGTCTCTGCCTGGATCAGCGCAAGTCAGCACGTCTCCAACGCGAGCAGCCTCTCGGCCTTCGATGGCCATTGGTTGCAGAAGACATCGAAGAGATCGCTCTCCAGGCGCTGGATCAACGCGAAGCGATCTCACGCGCCTTTCTTCTCCTCCTGGAGTGCCTGACCCCCGACGAACGTGCGGTATTCCTGCTCCATGACGTCTTTGCCTATCCGTATGAGGAAATTGCTCGGATCGTCGGAAAGCACCCCACCACCTGCCGTCAGCTTGCCCATCGTGCCAAAACACGGCTGATCGAGCGCCGTCCCCGTTTTGTTCCTTCACAGCAGGAACACCACCACCTGGTGGATAGCTTTCTGGCTGCCACACGACGGGGAGATATCCAGGTGCTCCTGGATGCTTTAGTGAAGGACATGACGCAGAAGGTTGAGCATGAAAGGAAGGAAAGTACGCACTCTTCATCATATTTCTCGCGGGCATTCCGGAAATAGCCCCTTGCTTGACTTTGCCTCAATCAGGCAACTTTCAGTACTGCTACAACTGTAGCCAAAGGCTCATTCGTGAGTAGCCGCTCAGGGTAATGTCCTGTATCAAAGAAAAGAGCAAGCGGGAGACGGATGCTTGATGCGTACGCAAATTGGCACCCCCGCGATAGCCCAATTGCCTCTCGACATGATTGCTTGTACAGCCTACAGTAGATAGTACCGGCAGTATTCATGGTTGAGAGCAACGTTATATTTTTCCAGTGTGGTAGAGGAGTTAGCAAGCACCATGCAGACAGTATGGGACCGGCGCTATGCGCAGCGTGTACAACGTATGCAGGCTTCAGCAATTCGCGAACTGCTTAAAGTGACTGAAATGCCCGGCACAATCTCCCTGGCCGGGGGCATGCCAGCGGCGGAAATTTTTCCAATAGAAAAGATTGCCGCTGTGACGCAGCGCATTCTTGAGAAGAGCGGTCGGCAGGCCCTGCAATATGGCACTACCGAAGGCTATACACCCCTGCGTGAACTGCTTGCACACCGTCTCTTGCAGGAGGGCTTCGATGTCTCGCTTGATAATATTCTGATTACTTCAGGTTCGCAGCAGGGCCTTGATCTGCTGGCGAAAATCATAATTGACGCGGGTGATCTCCTGCTGGTGGAATCACCGACCTATATGGGCGCGCTGCAGGCCTGCAATGCCTACGAGCCAGAGTATTTGGCCGTGCGCTCGGATGAGGAGGGTATTGTCACCGATGAGTTAGAGCCGGCACTACAGAAAAATCCGAAGTTTATTTACGCCCTGCCTAATTTCCAGAACCCCAGCGGCGTAACCTTTACGCTGGAGAGGCGACAGAAACTGGTTGAGTTGGCGAGCCGCTACGGAGTGCCCATTGTGGAGGACGACCCCTACGTGCAGTTGCGCTTCGAAGGAGAGCCACTGCCATCGCTGCTGGCGTTGGAGAACGAGCGTCAGCAGCGGGAGGGACAGAAAGACCAGCTCTACCAGGGAAACGTCATCCAGCTCAATACTTTTTCTAAAGTGCTGGCACCGGGCCTGCGCCTGGGTTGGATAGTGGCTCCGGCGGAGGTGATTCGCAAGCTCGTGCTGGCTAAACAGGGCGCAGACCTGCATACCGCCACGTTCAACCAGATGATCGCCTACGAGATCGCGCGCGAAGGCTTCATGGAGGAGCATATTGCGCTGATTCGCAAGACGTATCGCGAGCGGCGCGACGTCATGCTGGCCGCGCTCGAAGAGTACTTCCCCGACAACGCACGCTGGACGCGCCCCCAGGGAGGCATGTTCCTGTGGGTGACACTACCGGAGGGGATTGATGCCGCGGAGTTACTCAGCGATGCGCTGGAATATCGCATCGCGTTCGTGCCCGGCGCTGTCTTCCATCCCTGTGGAGGGGGAGCCAATACCATACGCCTGAGCTTCTCTAACGCCACACCGGAGCGCATCGAGGAGGGCATCAGGCAGCTTGGCAAATTGCTGCATGCCAGGCTGATGCACACCTGAAAACATGCGGGGACGACCACTTAGTAAACGATGTTAAACACTGCGGTTTCGTCACCAAAGTTGATAATGTCACCGTCGTTCAAAGGGACAGCCTGGTTGGGCTGCAGCCGCAGATTATTTACTAGTGTACCGTTAGCGCTATTCACATCTGCCAGGTACCAGCGACCGCCCTCAAACCAGAGCCGCGCATGACGCCTGGAAACAGTGCGACCTGAGATGATTAGATCGTTACCATTCGTGCGACCAATCGTTGTCACAACCTGGTGAAACAGGTATGAGCGACCGGCCATATATCCATTCTGTAGAGAGAGTCGAGCCAGTATAGGACGGCCATTCGGAGCCTTATAATGGTCATAGGCTGCCCATTTATCGGACAGTTCATAACCGCACGAGGTGCAGAATAAACGATCACTTTGATTCGCTGCCCCACAGCGGAAACACGGCACCGTTACCATTGGTGGTTTCGCAGTGGGCATCATCGACTGAGAACCCGGTGTGAGTGACTGGGAGATACGGCCCAATCCAACACCGGAATTGGCAAACGGCCCCGCACCTGGATATACTCCCAGCTGATCCGCCGGCGAAGCAGGCGATCCTACTGGCTGTAAGCCTGTGCGCCAGCGTGGTAAGGTAAGCTGCGCCGCGGTCAGCGCCCTGGTCAACGCCTCGATCAATGCATCTGTTGTCTGGTAGCGGTCTGCGGGGGCCTTTGCTGTCATCTTGAGCAGTACCTGCTCAATTGGCTGGGGCACGCCTACGTGGCGCAGGTACTCAACCGGCAGTGGATCGTTCAAGTGCTTGACAGTAATAGTAAGCGGACTTTCCGCGTTAAAAGGAACACGGCCGGTCAGAGCATGAAAAAGGACAATACCTAGAGAGTAGATGTCGCTACGGCGATCCACGGGTTGCCCGGTCCCCTGCTCCGGTGACATATATTGCGGCGTTCCAATACCGGTACCAACTCGTGTAAGATTTGTAGTTCCTTCGAGAATTTTTGCTATACCAAAGTCAGAGAGCAAAAGATGTCCATCTTTACGCAGCAACATATTAGCGGGTTTCACATCGCGGTGAATGATGCCATTGCTATGTGCACATCCCAGCCCCTCGGCAGCTTGAATCACAAAATCTACAGCTTCTGGCGCGGTTAAGGCACGCTGCTTCAAGCGATCTTTAAGTGTTCCGCCTTCGACATACTCCATGACGATATAAGTGATGCCATCTTGCTCACCAAACTCATGGATGGGCACAATGTTGGCATGTTGCAACTTTGCAACAGAGCGTGCCTCTTGCGTGAAGCGTTTCACGAATATTGGATCTCGCGCATGATAGGCGGGTAAGACCTTGACGGCAACGTAGCGATCAAGGGTTGGCTGATAGGCTTTAAAGACTGTTGCCATGCCGCCAGCGCCAATGCGCTCAACGATACGAAACTGGCCGAGCGATTTGCCTACCAGAGAATCCAAATCGCCGTTGTTATCCAATCCCATTGTAAGCCGACTCCCTTGTTCCTGCCAACTGGTAGGGTTTTTCCTCGCCTATCAAGGAGTTCCAGCACCATGGCAAAAGGATACATAGTTTTTAAGGCAATTAAGCACAATTCGCTCCTGGTTCCTTGTTAGAACCAGTCTCTTGTGGACGCTATGCTCTCTCGCGAGGGAGAGTATATCAGGGTGTTTATGTCACACTAGATTATACAGGTTGATGCGGCCGTTGTCGAGAGAAACCAAGCCGATTTTTTCACCCCTCCAACAGAAGAGTCTCCGGGTCCTCAACCAGTTCTTTCACTCTTACCAGAAACTGCACTGCTTCCCGACCATCCACAATACGATGGTCATAGGAGAGCGCCACGTACATCATCGGACGAATCGTTATCTGACCACCGACAACGACCGGGCGCTGTTCGATCTTGTGCATACCTAGAATCCCGACCTGGGGAGCGTTCAAGATGGGGGTAGAGAGCAGTGAACCAAAAATTCCTCCATTGGTAATCGTGAATGTGCCACCCTGTAACTCAGCTAGTGTGAGTGTATTCTCGCGCGCTCGTTTGGCAAGGTCTGCAATCTCACGCTCGATCTCGGCAAAACTCTTGCGGTCGGCGTTTCGCAGTACCGGCACCACCAGGCCCTCTTCCGCACCGACAGCAATACCGATATCGTAGTAGTATTTCAAGACCATTTCATTGCCCTGGATCTCGGCATTCAGGCGCGGAAAGGCTTTGAGTGCACCTACTACGGCCTTGGTGAAAAACGACATGAAGCCAAGTGAAACACCGTAACGTTCTTTGAAAGACTCTTTACGCCGCTTGCGTACCTCCATTACTGCGCTCATATCGATCTCGTTAAAGGTCGTAAGCATGGCAGCCGTGTGCTGAGCCTCAACCAGGCGCTGGGCAATCGTCTGTCGACGCCGCGACATTCGTACATGCTCTTCACGGCCTGGTGGCTCCACTTGAAAGGGGGGCCTTGGTGCCGTTGGGACGGGGGTGACCTCTCTCACAGGTGAAGGGACAACAGGAGTCGCAGTGGCACTGCTGGCAGACTGCGGTTGCTGCGACACAGGCGCAGTGATCGTTGATGCAGCAGGAGCTTGTTGTGTAGATGTTTTCTCCATGTAATTGATGACGTCATCCCTGGTCACACGACCGTGCGGATTGTTTCCCTTTACCTGAGACAGGTCAACGTTATATTCGGCTGCGATGCGCCGCGCCAATGGGGAGGCCTGTTTTTGTCCATCAGTCGTGATGGGCGCTGGTTGGGCTCGTCCGGTCGATGGACCTTGACCATTTGTTTTCGCCTGTTGGGCAGGTTGCTGTTTAGTGGGACCTTCCGAACGAGTACCCGCTGATTCCTCTACACTCTCTCCAATCATTCCCAGCACGTCGCCCACGGTAACTTCGTCACCTTCTTGTTTCATTATTTGCTGCAGCACACCGCTTTGCTCGGCGCTGACTTCGACATTAACCTTATCGGTTTCCAGTTCCACGAGCGCATCGCCCTTTTTTACCGTATCGCCCTCGTGCTTGAGCCAGCTTGCAATCACTGCATCAACGATTGATTCTCCCAACTCCGGGACCCGTATTTCAACCGCCATTTTTTTCTGCCTTTCAAAAAACGTTAAAGTTGAGTAATTCTTTGATCCTACAGTTTCCGCCAACCATTCGAGGGCCCTTAAGGATTGCGCAGTGTCACTGACGCGCTCAGCGCTCCCTCGATAATCCGTTCCTGCTCGAACTGGAAGAGGTCCGAGAAACCGGTGGCGGGGCTTGAACGCACAGGACGCGCTATCACGTTCAACTCGAAGCGCGAGCCTAGTAGAGCTGAAAGTTGAGGAGACATGTAGCTCCAGGCTCCCATATTGAGTGGCTCTTCTTGCACCCACACCACTTCGCTTGCATTAGGATAGTTGGCAAGCGTTTTCTTCAGCGCTTCTACCGGGAAAGGATGAAGCATCTCTACGCGCGCGATTGCCACGTCGCCGGCCTGCGTGCGACTCGCATGGGAGAGTAGATCAATGGCTATCTTACCCGTGCAGAGCACTACTCGCCTCACGGCATTTGTATGAGCAAGAGCTGAGGGGTCATCCAGGACGGGCTGGAAGGTCTCTTCAGCCAATTCTTTAAGGCTGGCTGCTGCAAGTGGATGTCGCAGCAGGCTCTTCGGGGTCATGACAACCAGTGGCCGGGGGTGCGTTTCCAGGTTAAACGCCTGTTGCCGCAGCAGGTGGAAGTATTGAGCAGCTGTAGTGCAATTTGCTACGCGCCAATTGTCCTGGGCCGCAAGCTCCAGGTAGCGCTCTAAGCGCGCGCTCGAATGTTCCGGGCCCTGCCCCTCGTAGCCATGTGGCAGTAATAGCACCAGAGACGATAACTGCTTCCACTTTGCGCGGGCAGAGGCTATAAACTGGTCAATAATCACCTGGGCAACGTTCGCAAAGTCGCCATACTGTGCCTCCCATAGCACAAGGGTGTCTGGTGCATGCACACTGTAACCATACTCGAAACCGAGCACAGCGCTTTCGGTTAATGGACTGTTGAATATAGAAAACGTCGCTTTTGCTTGAGAAAGATGCTGCAGCGGAATATAGACTTCACCGCTGTGCTGGTTGTGGAGTACCGCGTGACGATGGCTGAACGTGCCCCGCTCAGAATCCTGGCCACTCAGGCGGATTGGAACGCCATCGGCGAGTATTGACGCAAATGCGAGCGCCTCTGCCTGTCCCCAGTCAATACCTCCCTCTGGCCCCAGGGTCGTAGCACGTCGTTGTAATAATCGCGCCAGTTTTGTATTCGGCGAAAAACCCTCCGGCCAGGCGAGTAATTCGCTATTAAAATCCATTAACGTTTGTGTAGGGACCGCAGGAGGTTGCTCACTCTCCTCATAATGACCATTCAAACCGTTTACTTCTTCCTGCTCGAAGGGCTGCAAACTGGCGTCAGCCTCACGCCTGGCTTCTTCTAAGACGGCAAAAGCCTGCTCCTGTATTGCGTCGACTTCTTCCTGCGAGACGATGCCCTTCTCTTGCAAGCGATGTGCATAGATTTCTCGCACGGTTGGGTGCGAACGGATGATCTCGTACATCTGGGGCTGCGTGAAGCCGGGTTCGTCGCCTTCATTGTGTCCCCAACGGCGATAGCCTACCAGGTCGATGAGGATGTCCTTGTTAAACTGGTCCCGGTAGGCATGAGCCATGCGCACCGCCATCAGCGCGGCTTCGGGATCATCGGCATTCACATGGATAATGGGGATTTCAAAGCCTTTCGCCATGTCACTCGCAAAGAGTGTCGACCGGTAATCCTGCGGCTCAGTCGTAAAGCCGAGTTGATTATTCACAATAATATGAATGGTACCACCTACTGTGTAGCCATGCAGGTTCCACAGGTTCAAGGTCTCGGAGACTACGCCTTCACCGGGGAAAGCTGCGTCTCCGTGAATAAGGATAGGCAGGGTGCGATCTACTTCTTGCTCAGGGGTTCCGGCATGAGCGCGTGATTCCTGCGAGGCGCGCGTCATGCCTTCAACCACAGGGTTAACAAACTCCAGGTGGCTGGGATTGGGAGAAAGCGTGATCTTTAATTCTGCCGTTGCCCTTTCTCCAAGGATATGTTCAGCGCCCAGGTGATACTTGACATCGCCGGTATAGCCAAAGCCAAAGCTATCGGTGAGTGGAATCCCTTCCTCGTGCTTCATATGCCCAAATTCGCTGAGGATGGTGACGTAAGGTTTCTCAAGTACATGCGCGAGCACATTCAAGCGGCCCCGGTGTGCCATGCCTATAATCACCTCACCGGTCCCGGATTCAATCGCTCCCTGGATGATTTCATCCAGCATTGGTACCAGCACATCCGTCCCCTCCAGCGAGAAGCGTTTCTGGCCGGGATAGGTCTGATGCAAAAAGCGCTCAAACGCCTCCACCTGGGTGAGTCGCTTCAACAATGCACGTTGGGCATCTCGTCTCGCTGATTTGCGGTACAATTGCAAGCCTACCGCGTCACGCAGCCAGTTACGCTCAACCGGGCTCTTGACCTGGTCAAACTCGTAGCTGATCGTGCCAGAATACATGGCACGCAGGGTAGTGATAGCTTCAAGCGCGTTGCGCGCCCCCTCGGCAGAATGTCCTCCCACGACATCTGGAGGAAGTTGTGCCAGATCCTCATCAGTAATGCCGTGTATTTCGGTTAAAAGAGCAGGATCACCCAGGGGTTCATTACCCAGTGGGTCAAGGTGCGCACCAAGATGCCCTCGCGAACGTATGGCGTGGGCAAGTGACGAAGCTGCAACGACTCTGGAGACTGCATAGGGCGCAGTTTCAGTGACGGCTTCCTTTTCCTGTATGGTGCTCGCCAGGCTATCTGGTGACCATGTATCGAAAATGGCCCGGGTGGTACTATCAACAGAGGCGGGGTTCTGACGGTATCGATCGTATAATTCAAGCACATAGCCCGCATTCGGTCCGTAGAATGCTTCGAGGTCGTTCATATATAGTCCTTTTATATTGAGGGTTAGTGGGTAATGTGTTTTTACTGCCCTTATTCTTGTATTTTATCACGTTCTGTGGTATCATTGCGATGCAACGGCAACGACGGAGCGAGTAGGGCGCGTATGGGCAAAATCGGCCCTCTTGTCGCAGAGAGTCCGGGGATGCTGTAACCGGATACAAGACGTGTACTGAAAATCACTCCTGAGCCGCCAGCCGAACAACATACATAGTAGGTCTGGCCGGAACCTTCCCGTTATCACGAAGGAGAAGAGTAGTCTGTAGGGGTTAGGGCATAGTTCTTTCTATTTGCTAAAGATATCTCATCATTGTACCCAATCGGGATACCAGTAAAGAGATGACCTCCTATGAAGATTGCTGAAATGCAGATGAGTGAGATCGTGTACAACGACAGTGCACGACTAATCAGGGTGGTACCACGGGAGTTCCTCTCGTCCCTACTATGGACGAGGGGATTTTTATTGAGTAGTAAATTTGCATAGAGGAGCATGCAAACGACTATGAAGACAAAGCTGCTCTACCATGAAAACAGCTATATGTATGAATGCAGCGCAAAAGTCGCTGCCGTCGAAGGCGACGAAGTGGCACTTGACGCTACTATATTTTTCCCTGGCGGTGGAGGCCAGATGCCTGACCATGGCATGATCTCGTGGAATAATCGCCAGAACGAAGGTGCCGTGATTGCCATGAACAAACGCGACGATGTCATCTGGCATACACTTGATTGCTTTCCGCCAGCGGTAGGCACCGAAGTCGTCGGGACCATTGATTGGGATTTCCGTTACCGCATGATGCGCACGCACACAGCACTGCACATTCTTTGCGGTACGATCTTCAGAGAATTTGGCGTGCAAGTGACTGGAGGGCAGATGTACCCGGACAGGGCAAGAATGGACTTTGCCATGGAAAACCTGAGCAAGGAGCGCATTGTCTATATCGAGGAGAGAATTAATGAAGCGGTGGAGGCAGACTACCCTATCCGTGTTTATACCTTGCCGCGCGAGAAGGCTTTCGCAATACCGGACCTGATCCGTACGAAGATTAACCTGCTACCTCCTGACATTGAAGTAGTGCGTATTGTTGAAATCGTGGGCCTCGATCTGCAAGCCGACGGCGGGACACATGTAAATCATACAAAAGAAGTCGGCGGTATCAGAATTACGAAGACAGAAAACAAGGGCAAGATAAATAAACGACTAGAGATTCGGTTGGAAGACTAAACAGTCGACCTGACGTGGAGGAGACCACTTGTGTCAGTAAGAACAAGCATATTCCGAGCAGCGACGGCAGCAGATAGGGTTAATTACCCGGTGCTCGAACGCTCCATCCAACAGTGGTGGGACGAGCACAGGGTGCTCCAGCAGTACCTGCATCGCAATGACCATAGTGATAAGCAATTCTCATTTCTGGACGGTCCTATTACCGCGAACAACCCGATGGGTGTGCATCACGCCTGGGGAAGGACCTACAAAGATATCTACCAGCGCTACAGAACTATGCAGGGGTACAAACAGCGCTATCAAAACGGCTTCGACAGCCAGGGATTATGGGTTGAAGTCGAGGTAGAGAGAGAACTTGGCTTTAAATCCAAGCTGGATATCGAAGCTTTCGGTATCGCTGAATTTGTGCAACTCTGCAAAGAGCGTGTTTACAGATTCGCCAGGCGCATGATCGAACAATCGATCCGCCTGGGTTACTGGATGGATTGGGGCAACGACTACTACACGCTCTCGGACGAGAACAACTATACCATCTGGTCGTTCCTTAAGAGATGCTATGAAAGAGGCTTGATCTACAAGGGGCACGATGTGATGACCTGGTGCCCACGATGCGCTACCGGCATCTCTAACATGGAAACGCTCTCAGAGAATTATGTGGAAACCACCCATCTGAGCCTGTATGTACGCTTCCCATTAGTCGACCGGCCAGGTGAGTACCTGCTGGTGTGGACGACCACACCCTGGACACTTGCTGCCAACGTTGCTACGGCAGTGCATCCAGATCTGCCATACGTCAAGGTAGAACAGGACGGAGAGTACTATTACCTTGCCGAAGCCCTCTTGCCAGTGTTGAAAGCCCTCAAGGGCCGTGACAAGGGCGACTATCACGTGGTGGAGGCGCTGAAAGGCAGCGACATGGTGGGCTGGCAATATCGCGGGCCGTTCGACGAGCTTCCCGCGGAACAGGGTGTCGTTCACACAGTCATTCCATGGAAAGAGGTAAGTGCCATCGAGGGAACGGGTATCGTACATATTGCGCCAGGCTGTGGCCGTGAAGACTTTGCTCTTGCAAAGGAATTCAACCTGCCAGTCATCGCGCCGGTAGATGAATTCGGTGTCTACATTGAGGGCTATGACTGGTTGACCGGGCAGAAAGCCTCCGATGCGGGGCAGGAAATCGCAGAAAACCTGGCGCAAAAGGGCTTGCTTTACCGTCCACAAAACTATAAGCACCGTTATCCCGTCTGCTGGCGCTGTAAGACGGAACTGATCTTCCGCCTGGTTGATGAGTGGTACATCTCCATGGACCAGTTGCGCTATGAGATCATGGACGTGGCGCGCCAGGCTACCTGGATCCCTGCTTTTGGCCTGGAGCGTGAGTTGGATTGGCTGCGCAATATGGACGACTGGATGATCTCTAAGAAACGCTACTGGGGACTGGCTTTGCCTATCTATGATTGCCCCCAGTGCGGTACATTTGAGGTCATCGGTAGCGAACACGAGCTAAAGGAACGGGCTGTAGAAGGCTGGGAAGAGTTTGAGGGCCATACGCCCCACCGGCCCTGGGTGGATGCTGTTAAGATTCGCTGCAAAAAGTGCGGCAATGTCGTCTCGCGCATCAAAGATGTCGGTAATCCCTGGCTGGATGCGGGTATCGTCCCATATTCGACGCTACACTATCGCACGAATCGCCAGTACTGGCAGCAGTGGTTCCCTGCTGACTTCGTGACCGAATCATTCCCGGGTCAGTTTAAAAACTGGTTCTACTCCCTGCTCGTCATGAGCACGGTGTTAGAGAACCAGACGCCGTTTAAAACACTCTTTGGCTACGGCACACTCATGGGTGAGGATGGCACGCCAATGCATAAGTCGAAGGGCAATCTCGTCGTTTTTGACGAGGCTGCTGAACGTGTTGGCTCAGATATAATGCGTTGGCTCTTTGCCAATCATGTCCCTGAACAGAACCTCAACTTCCCACGTATCCCCACGGATGAGGATATAGAGAAATCAGCGGAAACTGGTCTTCCTATGCGACTCAGCGAGAAGTGGATGCTGGTGCGCAGGACCATGGATAAGCTCTGGAACGTGTATGGTTTCTTTGTGACCTATGCTAACATTGATGCGTTTGATCCTATGCAATACCGGTTGCCTGTAGCAGAGCGCAGCGAACTGGACCGCTGGATTCTTTCTGAATTGCAGCAGACAATCCGGGAGGTCACAAACGGTCTGGATCAGTATGACACGTCGAAGCCTTCGGCTGCTATGCAGGAATTCCTGGAGAGCCTATCAAACTGGTACTTGCGGCGCAGTCGCGAACGTTTCTGGAAAACTGCATTGGACAACGATAAGATAGCGGCATATCTCACGCTGTATGAGTGCCTGACCACCTTTGTCACGCTGCTTGCCCCTTTCATACCGTTCACGACCGAAGAGATTTATCAAAACCTGGTGCGCGGCGTCAATCAGGATGCTCCTTTCAGCGTCCACCTGTGCGATTGGCCAAAGGTGAATGAGGAACTGTTTGACGAGAAGTTAACGAACGAAACGCAACTCGTAATGCGCGTGGTTGGCCTGGGTCGTGCCGCTCGCGAGAAGGCGCAGATCAAGGTACGCCAGCCATTGAACGCACTGTATGTGCGCGTGCCAAACGCAACGGAAGCGGAGGCGTTGCTGCGTCTCAAAGGACAGGTGCTTGAAGAGTTGAATATCAAGCAATTGCACCTGATGAGCGACGACAGCAGCATGCTGGCGTATACTTTGAAGCCCAAGGTGAAGGTGCTCGGCCCTACATATGGCCCATTAGTACAGAAAATCCTGGCCGCATTTAAGGCGCTCGATGCTCATGGGGCGCATGAAGCGGCAAAGTTGCTCAACGAGACAGGCAGGCTCAATTTCACGATCGAGGGTCAGCAAATCGAACTTACTCCCGATGAGATAGAGGTGGTTGCAACTGCTCGTCCTGGTTTCGTAGCTGCTGAAGAGCGCGGATATGTGGTAGCCCTGGAAACCACGATTACGCCAGAATTGCGTGAAGAAGGCCTGGTGCGGGACTTGACGCACTATGTGCAGGATATGCGTAAAAAAGCCGGCTTCAACATCGAGGATCATATCACGCTGACGCTTTATACCGATGAAGCTCTGGCTTCGATCCTGCGCCGGCACGTAGAGACTCTGCGGTCAGAGACGCTTGCCGATGCTCTGTCCATGCATGTGGGTCAGCCAGGCGCAGCTGTGCCCAATGAAGTCTATCGCGAGAGTATCTCGCCGCACTCAATGAAAAAATTGGAGGGCTATACTGTCGAAGTGGTTTTAGGGAGGTTATAATAGATGTACAGTTTGAAATCTGCATGGAAGGAGGCGGCCTGGGTCTTTGGACTCAGCCGCCTGCTAATATTGCTGATTACTTATATCGGCATTGTGTTATTTCCTATAAACGGGCAACGTTCGCCCGTGAACTGCACTGCTAGCCTCCGTCCTTGTCTCCTTGCATGGTATCACTGGGATGCCTTCGCATACGTAAATATCGCAGCCCATGGCTATACCTACATACCCGACACGGCATTTTTCCCGTTTTGGCCATTGATGGAACATTTTGGTGGACTGTTGCTGGGTGGCTTTTTCCCCGACTCGTACTATGTCGCCGGAGTGCTGCTCGCGAATATCTGCTTTTACTTTGCGCTCGTCCTGCTGTACTGCTTGCTAGCTGAGGATTTCGAACCAACCCTGGCAAGGCGGGCCCTGTTTTATTTCGCTCTTGCTCCTTACGCGCTTTTCTTCTTTGCGGGCTATACAGAGTCGCTTTTCGTGCTTCTAAGCGTAGGTTTCTTTTTGCTGCTGCGGCGGGGTAGGCCACTTGATTGGTGGCTGGCAGGTCTGCTTGGTTTCGTGGCAGCGCTGACTCGTTCATCAGGGATCATCTTAGTCATCCCGTACCTGGTCATGTACATACAACGCTACTGGGCAAGGACTGAACGCACACAACGAAGTTGGGTACAAAAGCTCAACGCGTTTGTACCAGTTGCGCTGATCCCCGCCGGTGTCGCAGCGTATATGATCTACCTGTACTATACAAAGGGCAATCCTTTCATTTTCATCTCACAAGAGAGCACGTACGCCTGGCATCGTTCCTTTACCTTCCCCTTGGTTGGATTCGTCTCTGCAATTAACTCAATTTTGATAGCACCAGTTTTCAGTAGGAGCCTTTTACAAAACTTACTCGATCTTGGCTTTACGCTTATTGCAGTGGGTGCCCTTGCTATAGGTTGGAGACGTATACCCTTGCATTACGCGCTGTTCGCTTTAGGCTTAATGCTCTTCACGCTCAGTTTTCCCCAGATCACGTTTCCGCTAGGCTCCCAGGCACGGTACATGATGTCGATCTTTCCGCTTGCGATACTATTTGCATTTTGGGGAAAACGATCGCATTTCGACCAGTTGATCATGCTCTTTTCTTTGTCATTACTAGCAGTGAATATTATTCTTTTTATAACTCACTACTTGGTGGCATGATTCAGCAACTCGATGAGGCGCTTTCTAGGTACTGCCAAAATGCAGAGTTACATCCAGCATCATACGAGTCAAAGGTCCCCCTGTAGGTTAAGAATATTAGCTTACGTAATATGCATACGCCTGTTGCAGGAGTGGACATGAGATATTATGTTCGCCTGCTCGTTGCAAAAGAGGCCCGAAGAGCGCTTCCGCTTCATGCGGACGGTTGGCCCATATGTCGCGAGCGAACGAAGAATCGGCTAGCGGATCAAAACGTTCTGCTACTGCCAGGCTTGCTGCTGCTGCGTCGACGGGCATCGCAGTTCCACAGGCTTGAGCTATATGAGCGATCTCCCTTGCTATCTCTCCCCAGCGTGAGCGCGCTTCCTCATTTTCGCGAATTAACCCGATAGGTTGGCGCATCTCGGCGTTGATAATGGCAAAAGGCACCAGGAAGAGTTGCTTCATCCACATACGCCGCTCAATATCATCCACCAGGGCTGCCTCGACACCACCAGTTTCTAGTGCATTCACCAGGGGCTCCAGAGCGGCACGGTGTGTCGTGGGAAGAAATAATTGCGCTACTCCCGGCTTCACATCTATCACGCCGGGTGAGACGATGTGCGCGCCAATATAAAGCACTCCCATGATGGACCTCGTGGAACCAAACATGCTGCTGACGTTATCATATGCAGCAAAACCATTTTGCACGGTTATGAGTAGTGTGTCCGCTGCAATCCGTGGGGCTACCTCCTCTAATAGTGCAGGTATATCGTAGGATTTAGTGGTAAGCAGCACGATTGGAGCAAATTGCTGGACATCATCAAGTGCTGAGCAGTTGATGGGGGAGTAGATAGAGCGTTTGTCGTCTGAAATGATTGTCAAGCCCACCTCTTGTAGCTGTAGCAGGGCTGTGCCACGAGAGATTATACGTGGCCGCATTCCACCCTGGTACAGTGAGGAAGCCAGGAAACCACCCGCTCCTCCTACGCCAATTACATCGATTTCTGAATTCATAACTCCCTCCTCATGATTGATGCAAGGTTTGTTCACTGCATCGCGCCGCGTTGTCGTTGTATCGTAATCAGGTCGCTGAGAACTCCGTAAGCTGTCTGCGTTACGCCTGGTTCATGTTCCACTACAGTGATTGTACCCATAGCTTCGGTTTCAAGTGAGATGACGCCTGTTGTACCTGACCCGATATGCAAGATATCATCTGGACTGATGCGGCGGGGCCGCACTTCTGCGATGAGCATGCTATATTTGCGATGTGCCTGGCTTACCAGGCGGATGGGTGATCCAGCCTGCGCTGCTGCGCAGATTTCATCGGAAGTGAGGTCGCCGATGCCCTGGCGTCCGACCATCTGAGGAGTGAGTTGACCATCAAGTAGGGTATTTGCCAGGATAGTGGTCTTCATCACAGCATCCCAGCCGTCCAAATCATACCAGGGGTCGGCCTCTGCCACACCGGTTTGCTGCGCTCTGCGGATGGCCTCGTCCCGTGAAAAACCCTGCTCAATCAAGCTCAGGACAAGACTGCTGGTTGAGTTCAGGATGGCCTGGTATGAGCGTATACCGACTGCTGGCAGGGTAAATTCTGCAAGGTTAATCACTGGCAGACCGTCCATTACCGTCGATTCGAAACGAAACTGTACTTCGTGCAGGCGTGCCAGGGATTGAAGCTCAACTTGAGCGTATGCCACCGGCCCCTTATTCGCTGTAATCACGTCCATACCCGCTTGTAGAGCTTTGCGAATATGAGTGAGAGCAGGTTGACCGTCGCGCGGGTTGAGTGTGGTAAGCTCGATGAATAGTGACGCGCTCGCATCTTTTCCGTTTTGAATAAATGCCTCAGCATTTTCTACACGAGTTCCTGTGCTGCTGAACCAGTAGAATGGGTCCTGCTCGTGCGCAAAAAAGCCGGCATCTATCCCGCCGGGATGAATGTAGAGTCCCCGGCTACGTGAGCCAATTCCCACGATCAGCGGGCGTATGCCTAACTCGCGGCTCAACCATCTGCTCCGTGATGCCAGCAGTGAGAGGAACGCCTGAGCGACGTGCCCGTAACCCAGCACGAGTAGACGGAGCGGTGGACGTAATACAGATAGAGTTGTTTCGCTCATAAGTACATACCTGTGTCGCAATGGCGTAGTGTTGACCGCTGCTATGATTGGACGAATGATGTTGGGTAGTGAGCAAAGTAAGGATGAAAGCGGTCAACATTATCACAACTAAGACAATAACCACAAGGACGAATATTGTACGGGTTCTGCTGGAATCAGCGGTATGCGTTGGCTGCGTATGCGACGACGCAGATGGTGTATCTGTGACCTGTGAGATGCCCACCGAGGCGGGAGCTGAGGACTGTATAAACGGCCTGGGTGGTACCTGCTGAGACGCAGGGGTGGTGGTTAGAAGTCGTGCCGCATTTTGCGCGGGTGGTGAAACACCAGGAACCTGCTTTGGTGTTTGTGCTGGCATGGGCAGCGAATTTGGTGACGGTGGAGTGACTACCATCCTTGATTCTGCCGAAGTATTGGGTATCACTCTATTATTTCCTGGTGTAGGATTTTTCGTGCCAGGAATGGTCGAGTCAGCCGTCGGCGGTGGTGGTGGTGTTGCATTGCTCGAGGGCGTATTTGCCAGCGGTTTCCCGCAATGGGGGCAAAAAGCAGCCTGTCGAAGTAGTTCCCCATTGCAGTGGGGGCAACGGAGGGTCGATGGTGACGAAGGCTGTGAAATACTGATAGGCGCGGTATCAGATGCGTCTTGTGATTCCAGGTTGGTATCTACTTCTGATTGATTCTGCAAGGCATCATAAAGCAGCGGCAAATCAGGCTGTGTGCTGTGTGGGTCTACCTGGCGCCGTGACACTGAGGGCGGTTGCGTTGATGCTGGCATCGCTGCCAGGACCATCTTGAGATCGTTGCTCAAATCTGCAACGGATTGGTAGCGATCCTTTGGCTTCATCGCCATCGCTCGCTTGATTATGGTATTGAGGTTCTCAAGCAGTTCTGGTGGGAGTATACCGAGCTGTGCCAGGTGGCGAGAATGGCGTGGCGCGGGTTTCGCCGGCTTCGTGACACCTAAGCGGAATTGGCGCCCGCTGCCAGGCTCCGCACTCGTTTCGGGTGGATTCTGCGCGAGTTGCTCCTGCAGCGATGGTAAATCTGGCAAGCCCTGCTGAATTGACTGGTTGCGGGTTGAGACGCTGGGAGGTTCATGTGTTGTAAGCGCGAAAAAGAGGGTGCCACCGAGGGCATAGACGTCCGAACGAGTATCGGTTCCTGAGCCCCCTGGGTATTGTTCTAGTGGAGCATAGCCGGGTGTTCCTTGATGGCGGATGAAAAAGAGCGTGCGTGCTCCATCCGCCGCGGCTTTGGCATTACCCAGGTCTACTAATATGGCAGTTCCATTGGGTGTAATACGAATGTTATCCGGCTTAATATCGCGATGGATGACAGCTGGATTCTGTCTGTGCAGGAAGGTAACGGCATCACAAATCGAAATGATCCAGGTCATAATGCGTGCCAACGGCACAACTTCATTGCGCTGGCGCACCACGCGTAGGTAATCGGTCAGATCACTGCCTTCAATGTAGCCCAATACGACATAGTAGCGCCCACGTTCGTCAAACGCTGCCTGGAATGCTGGCAGATTCGGATGGTGCAAGTGGCTGAGGACGCGCGCTTCATGCTCGAGCTGCGCTTTCCCGCTCGCGCCCGCAACCAGATATTCTTTAATCGCGTACTGCTGATTTGTCTGCAGGTCTACCGATAAATAGACATGTCCAAAGCCGCCGCTGCCCAAAACACGCTCAATACGATAGCGCCCGTGCAGTACTGTGCCCGACGGAAGCGTCTCCATCATCATAGAGAGTGTCTCCTTTATCGTTCTCACGAATATAGTATTGGCAACGGGGCATCATAGACAAGGATTCTGTTTTATACTTCAGTGGGCAAACAAAAAAGCCCGCGAAGGCATTATACACCAGATAAGAGACAATGTCATGTGTTACTTTGCCTTTAAGCTTTGCGCTCGATTGAAGAGTAGTCCTACTCTTTTTGGGAATGAGGTTGGATATGTGGAGGGGTCGGGGAAACACGGGCCTGAGAAAGGAAAGCCCAGTTATTCTGTTTGCAGACACGCAGATACATATATGTCTCTGTCTGTAGCACTCCCTGCACTTTGTAGAGTTTTTCGGCCAGGAAATTCAACAGGTGATCATTATCGCGACAAACTACTTCAGCTAACAAGTCGAAACTGCCGGCACAGATAATAAGATAGATTACTTCTTCGAAAGCGGAAATTTCGTTAGCTACTTGCAGCAGCCGATCGCCCGAGACGCGGATACCGATCAAACCTGCCAGCGAATAACCTAATGTGACAGGGTTAGTGATTGCTACAATTTGCATGACACGTGTATTGATCAGGTTGGCAACTCGCTGGCGCACGCTAGCTTCAGATATACCAAGTTCGGCAGCTAATTTCGTGAATGGACGCCGGCCGTCTAATTGCAGCGCCTCAATGATGCGCTGGTCAATCTCGTCAATTGAATTTTTATTGTTGTTCTGGTCCATAGCCCGATTATAGTACCACCTTGCACACTAGTATGCAACAAGATTGAAGACCTTTTTACTCATGTCATACTATTTAATTGTTGAATCTCACGCGAAGAAAGGACATCACCTATGTCATCAACAAACGGGACTGGACTCATTTTTGATGAGCGTTACTTAAACCACGATACCGGTGTACAAACAACCGTAACTATGCGCACTGGCTCATTTCAATTAGCGCCTGAGTCGCATCCCTCGTCGTCGTATATCACGCAGCGCATCAAGCAATTTCTAGATGGTTCTGGCTTAACTGCCCAGATGCACCCTGTAGCAGCGCGACCGGCGACCAAGAATGAACTCACTGTGTATCACACTCGCAATTATATCGGCGGTGTGCGGGCTCATGTCGAAGGAGGCCCGGTGAAAGGTGATTGGGGTGAAATAGAGAGCGATACGCCACTCAGTCGAGGCTCGTTTGATGCAGCTCTCTATGCTGCAGGCGGTGCCATGAATGCAGTGCGGTCCGTAATGAACGGTGAGGTGCGTAATGCCTATGCGCTCCTGCGTCCTCCTGGTCACCACGCAGTCAGCAATCGAGCGATGGGGTTCTGCATCTTTAACAATGTCGCGGTCGCTGCCCACTATGCGCGTAACGTCTACGGGCTCGAGCGCATCATGATTGTGGACTGGGATGTGCATCATGGCAATGGTACACAGGATGCTTTCTATTCCGACCCTGGCGTGCTGTTTGTCTCATTACACCAGCACAACTGGTATCCCAAACTGTCCGGGGAATTAGAACAAGTGGGAACAGGAGCAGGTGCAGGCTATACTGTCAACATTCCTCTCCCTGCTGGAACAGGAGATAGGGGATATGGTGCTGCATTTGAGCAACTGGTTGTTCCGATCGGGCTGCAGTACCGACCGCAGTTGGTGCTGATCTCGGCTGGCCAGGACGCGAACTGGCTTGATCCATTGGCCCAGATGATGGTAACAATGGCCGGTTTTCGCAAGATGTCCGAGCTCATGCTTGGACTGGCGGAGGAAGTTTGTGAAGGGCGGCTAGTGATGTTGCAGGAGGGGGGCTACAGCGCAGCATACGTTCCTTACTGCACCGTAGCCGCTGTTGAGCCGCTATTGGGCAGCGACGTGGGTATTGCCGATCTCTATGCTGGCTCTTCGGAAGTTGAGCGTAGTACGACCATCTTCACACGGGAGACGCATCAAGCGCTGGCGGCAGCCAGAAAGTGGCATAAGAACTGGTGGAAGATTTAATGTAATATTTCCTACGTAAAAAGATAGAAATTAGTAATGGGATATCGCTGCTATCATAACGAGTTCTCGCTTAAATGAGGTGCTAGATATGGTATACTTTTGATACGCCAGTCTTGATTTAGACGACGAGGAGGCCTCTATGGAACAAGTGCCGCGCGCCGGGCATGATGAATTTGCCGCACAGTTTACATCTGTATTATACGAAAACTGGTCAGAAATCCTCCAGGTCATTAATCGCCAATCTCCCCGTATAGCAGTTCTTCTGCGCGTTGCAGCCCCATCTGGCTTGAAACGCATAAATGGAGGCTGGCACATTCAGGTAATGACCAGGCGGGTGGTGCAGCGCGACAAGTTGCGTGAACCTCGTGATAACGAAATCGTAGCTCAAGCGATACGTGCGTGGGCGCGCACTGCGGCGCAACTTAAATTGCCCCGCGTAACGGTTAATTTCGAGATGTAGCCTCCGCGGAGGTTGAAATCGTAAATAAACCTAATAGTTTGCTTCTCATCACAAATTTTGGTCATGGAAATTAACTGGCATAAGCACAAGCCAATTGAGGGTACCATCATTATCTCGACCCTGGATGCGCACGCGGCAGGTGAGCCCCTGCGCATAATCACGGGTGGCCTTCCTGAATTGCAGGGTACAACTATGCTAGAACGCCGGCGCTATATGCTGGAACACTACGATTACATCCGGCGGGCAGTTGTGTGGGAACCTCGTGGGCATTTCAATATGTATGGTTGCGTAGTCACTGAACCCGTGACGCCCGAAGCCGATCTCGGTGTATTGTTTATGCATAACGAGGGCTATAGTACAATGTGCGGTCACGGAACTATTGCCCTGGTGACTGCGCTGTTGGAGACGGGAGCAATTCCTGCGAAGGGACAGCGCACACCGGTCAATCTCGACACCCCTGCTGGCCTGGTGCGCGCCACAGCTCATCTCGATAGTGATGGACACGTCGAGCGAGTGTCATTCTTAAATGTCCCATCATTTTTATATGTACGAGATGTGCCACTCGACCTGCCCCTTTACGGTAGGCTGACCATAGACATTGCTTTCGGTGGTGCCTTTTATGCATTTATACCAGCCAGGCAACTCGGGCTGCAAGTCACGCCAGAATTCACTGAGCAACTCGTCATGGCTGGCGAAGCAATCAAGAAGGCGGTCAATGCAAAAGTGCCCATCAAGCATCCAGTCGAGGCAGATTTAAGCTTTATCTATGGTACCATCTTGACAGGCCCGGCTGAAAATACTGCCCATCATAGTCGTAACCAGGTTGTAGGGCAAACACAAGTTGGAGCATATGAGGCGATTGTACCTGAAGTCAGCGGAACAGCCTTCATCACGGGCCATCATGAATTTTGCGTTGATCCAAGGGACGGACTAGGGCAGGGTTTTTTGCTTTCTTAGTAAGTCTTACCAACTGGATTTCGTATAGCCATTAACTATAATCCAGCATAGCCCACCCCCGAACTCAAAAAGCACTATGTTCACCGAATCAACTTATCATGATCGGGGTCTTCCTTTTCCAGCCGATTAGCTTCCTGGTAAGCATCACGCACGAGTTTACAAATTTCTTCCGGATCATCGGAGAGTTGTAGCAGGGCTGCATCTTCTGGTGATATTTTCTCAGTGGAGAGCATAGTATCTCGTATCCAGTTGATGAGGCCCTCCCAGTACTTTGAGCCAGAGAGAATAACGGGAAAGTGGCTTACCTTTCTCGTTTGAATGAGCGTCAAGGCTTCAAAAAGTTCATCCATCGTGCCGAACCCGCCGGGAAAAATGATGAATGCATTTGAATACTTTACAAACATGGTTTTACGCACCATAAAGTAACGAAAATCGAGCGCGATGTCCAGGTGTGGGTTATGGTCTTGCTCAAAGGGAAGCTCTATGTTACAGCCAATGGAGAGGTTTCCCCCTTCCTGCGCTCCCTTATTTGCAGCCTCCATAATACCAGGGCCGCCGCCAGTGATAATACCGAAGCCCGCTTTCGCTAACAGGCGTGCTGTTTCAACCGCTAATGCATACATGGGATCATCCGGCTTCGTTCGCGCAGAGCCGAATATTGCCACCGAAGGGGGAATATGGGCGAGAACATCGAATCCATTGACAAACTCGCTCATGATGCGGAACACGCGCCAGGGATCGGTATATGTGAAGTCAAGATGCAAGGCGCGTTCAAATGCATGCTCTTCCTCCCTCTCTCGCTCACGTGGTAATGGCTCTGAGGGTCTAACTAGTGGCTGTACTGGACGGGTCAGCAATCGTTGATCTTCAGTTACTGCACCGCCTTTGTTTCTAAGGTAGCGGTAGCGGTCAGTCGCTTTTTTATCTCGATGATTGCCGTTATTTTTCACATTATTATTTCGACTCATTGCTTGTTTTTCCTTCTTCTCCGATTTCATGGAACCGCCGTTTTAGTATTACCGTGGCAAGAGGCGGCAATGTTAAAAGTATGGACTGTGGGCAGGATTGCCAGTAAATTGGCCCACTTGGCATGGGCTGTTTATTTTCCAACCCACTCCCCCCATAACGCGTCGCATCGCTATTGATCAATTCATAATATTCCCCCTCATGTGGCACACCAAGGCGGTAACCGTGACGCGGCACAGGAGTAAAGTTGCATATAAATACGAGCGTATCTTCCTCTTTTTTACTACGTCTGATGAAGGACACGACGCTCTGATCAGAATCGTGCGGATCAATCCAGGAGAACCCCTCAGGTTCGTTGTCCAGGGCACTCAACGCTGGTTCACTCTGATATAAGTGGTTCAGATCGCGAACGAAGCTTTGCAACTGCGCGTGATGTGGATCACTCGGCGGTTCGAGAAGATGCCAATCGAGGCTCTCCCTGAAGTTCCATTCGCGCCACTGTCCAAACTCCCCACCCATAAAGAGCAGCTTTTTGCCCGGGTGACCCCACATATAGCCAAAAAAGGCACGCAGATTCGCGAAACGCTGCCAGAGGTCCCCAGGCATCTTATTAATCAGGGAACCTTTGATGTGCACGACCTCGTCATGGGAAAGTGGCAAGACAAAGTTTTCGGAGTAAGCATACATCAACGAGAATGTAATATCGTTGTGATGGTAACGCCGGTGGATTGGGTCCATATGCATATACTCCAACATATCGTGCATCCACCCCATGTTCCACTTCATACTAAACCCTAACCCGCCAACATACGTTGGCCTGGATACAAGGGGCCACGCTGTAGATTCTTCGGCGATAGTCAATGTCCCGGGCTGCTCGGCATAAACCGCTTCATTCAGTTGACGCAGGAACTCCACTGCCTCAAGGTGTTCTCTGCCACCATAACGATTCGCGACCCACTCGCCGGGTTTACGCAGATAGTCAAGGTAAAGCATAGACGCTACCGCGTCGACACGTAACCCATCTATGTGATACTCCCTCAGCCAGAACAAGGCATTGGCGATTAAGAAGTCACGTACCTCGCTGCGACCGTAATCGAAGACCAACGTGCCCCACTCTTTATGCTCCCCTTTACGCGCATCAGCGTATTCGTAGAGATGAGTACCATCAAAAAATCTTAAAGCATGATTATCCCTGGGAAAGTGTGAGGGCACCCAGTCAAGCAAAACACCAATGCCCTGCTGGTGCATGTAGTCCATGAAGTACTGAAAGTCCTCAGGCGTACCGAAACGGCTTGTCGGAGCATAGTAACCCGTGGTTTGATATCCCCACGAGCCATCGTAGGGATATTCAGCAACAGGCAACAGTTCAATGTGGGTAAATCCCATATCTTTGACATATGCTGCCAAGGCGACCGCCAGCTCCCGATAGGTCATGAAACGATCTTCCTCTACAGCGCCCGGGACATGACGTTCAGGAATATGCCTCCAGGATCCCAGGTGAACCTCATAAATTGAGATAGGCGAATGCAACTGCTGGTGCTCTCCACGCTCACTCATCCACTCACCATCTTGCCACAGTCGTTGGTGAATGTCAGTCACTATACTAGCAGTCTTGGGACGCAACTCGACAGCAAAGCCATAGGGGTCTGTTTTATCGACAGTGTAGTTGTTAAAACGGGAATAGATAGCATACTTGTACAGAGCACCGGCCTGCACCCCCGGTACGAAACATTCCCACACTCCTAGTTCACGGTGCCGCAAGTGCATCGGGTTGGTATCGCGCTTCCAATCATTAAAATCTCCTATAACGGACACCGCCAAGGCGTTGGGAGCCCAGGTCGCGAAATTCGTGCCGACCACGCCATTGACAGTTCTTATATGCGCGCCCATCTTCTCATAGATGTGGTAATGCTTGCCCTGACCGAATAAGTAGAGATCGAAGTCACTAAAAACAGAGGGTATAGCCTGCTCAGTAATCGACGCCACATCCTGTGTATCATTAAACTCTGTCATTTCATCACCAACACCCTTGTTACGTACCATAAGTGCCACACATCATGTAGCATAGCACATGTAGCAGGTACTTTGAGTGGCCAAAAATACACTCGAACCACCCGACTTCCTTTCTGACGGGAGCAATAGTATACTACATCAGGCACACAAGTGAAAGTGAGGAAATATACCTATGCTGTCCTCTACTGACCAGGACATCCTGCGTGATCTTGGTATACACCGCGTCATTGAACCTGCAGGGTCCTTACCACAGCTCGCATGGAAGCTCGACAACACTCCTTCCGCGTACCTCTGTGAGACCCTGGTCGATGTTCACGCATTACATATCGACTCAGCCAGCTTTACGCAGATAGCAACCGTGTGCGGTAGAGACCCTGGGCGAATGAAAAAGTACATCATGGATATTGTGGCTCAACGTGGCAAGATGCATAATCCCGTCACGGGTTCCGGCGGCGTATTAATCGGCACGATTCGCGAACTCGACGAGGCGTTTGGAAAAAAACATGGATTGGCTATGGGTGATACCATCGTTAGTC
>WNGJ01000150.1_pt1 | contig 55683 bp, 43 predicted proteins | sample 5400611 | NCBI WGS metagenome assembly WNGJ01 (sample SAMN13153375, study PRJNA577476) | soil metagenome | isolation source: 40 cm soil or saprolite under Garry oak tree replicate 1 | place: USA:California | collected 2016-06-15 | reverse complement strand
CGGGGGTGACGGTCAGCACGCTTGGCTCGAACGCCGCTTTCCTCGTCCCGTCCCCGGTCATGCGCACCTCGATCAGAGGGCCGGCGGCAGCGGCGGCCGGAGCGGCGCCGCCGGACGCCGCAGGCGCGCTCGACGACGTCTGCGTCGTATCGGATTTCTTCTCGCCGCCGCAGCCCAGGGCCACGGCAGCGATCGTGGTGAGCGGGATGAACCGCATTGCGCGTGCCCTCCCCTCCGGTTTCCGCTGGCTCGTGCAGCGGTCTCAATATATCGCGGGCCCGGCGCGTTGCATTTTCCACTCGGCGGTATGACACTAGAACTCATGGCCGACGCTGCGGCGTCCGAGATCCCCGCCGAGGAGCTCGCCCGGCGACTCGACGGTGGCGAGCGCATCCAGCTGCTGGACGTGCGCTCGTCCGAGCGCGTCGCCCTGGGCCGCGCCGCGCTCGGGCCCGGCCTCGAATTTCACGCCCTTCCCGCGTCGCGGCTGTACGACCTGGCATCGCTCGACCCGTTGGAGCTCGATCGCTCCCACCAGGTGCTGGTGATCTGCGGGCACGGCAACAGCAGCGCCCAGGCGGCCGAGTTCCTGCGGCAGCGGGGGTTCGACGCCCGCTCGGTGAGGGGGGGCATGGCGGCGTGGGAAGCGGTCTACCAGCCGCGGCGGCTCTCACCGACGCGCGCGCTCGAGCACGTCGTGCAGCTCGATCGCGTCGGCAAGGGTGCCCTGAGTTACATCCTCGTGAGCGACGGCGATGCCGTCGTGGTTGATCCGGGACGGCACGTCGAGCGCTACGAGACGGTGCTGGAGCAGCTCCGGGCCACGCCCGCGGCGGTCATCGACACGCACATGCACGCCGACTATCTGAGTGGGGCGCGTGCCGCGGCGCGGCGCTGGCGCGTTCCCTACTTCCTGCATCCCGACGACGCCCGCTCACCGTACGACGGCGTGGAGGGACGCTTCGCCTACGAGCCGCTGCGCGCCGGCGACACGATCGCCTGCGGCCGCGCCACGCTCCGCGCCGAGCACGTTCCCGGCCACACGCTGGGCAGCCTGGCGCTGATCGCGGACGGGAGTCTGGCCCTCACCGGTGACTTTCTGTTCGTGCAATCGGTCGGGCGGCCGGACCTGGGCGGAGCGGCAACGCCCTGGGGGCGGCAGCTGTGGCACAGTCTCGAGGACGCCCGCCGCCGCTGGCCCGGCGAGCTGCTCGTGCTGCCTGCCCACTACGCGAGCGAACTGGAGCGACGCGCCGACCGCAGCGTGGGCGCGCGGCTGGACGTCATCAGGGCAACCAACGCCGCCGCGGGCGTGGCCGACGAGGCCACGTTCCTGCGCTTGCTGAGCGAGCACGAATCCCCGCCCCCGGACGGCTACCGCACGATCAAGCTGGCGAACCTGGGCCTGGTGGAGCTCTCCGACGCCGAGGCGGAAGCCGTCGAGATCGGCGCCAACCAGTGCGCCGTCGCGCCGGGATAAGCGCCACGGACGTCAGTCGCCCGCCCCCTCCCCCTCGCGCGACTGCACAACCAGGTACACCCAGTCCGTCCCGCCGAGCGTCTGCAGGCCGCAGGGACAACCGGCGGGAACGAAGACGACCTCGGTCGCCGACACCTCGATGCGGTCGCCGTCCAACAGCATGACGCCTCGTCCGAGGACCGTCACGAAGAGTCGGCTCACGTCCTCAGGAGCCACGGGGAATTCGGCACCTGGGCGCATCACGGTGCGTCGCACCGCCACGCCGGGCAGCGCGTCGGGTGCGTTGAGCTCGACGTAACGCCGCAGCCCTTCCTCGTTCAGAGGAAGCTTCGAGAGGCGACGAAAGGTGTAGCGCGGCACGTCGGGTGATCCCCGTCCCGTAGGGCGCGACAGCGTGTGGTGCCAGCGGCGCTCCGGCCCGTCTAAGATGAGACCCCCCAAGGGGTTTCCGCAACCCTGTGCACGATTCCCCGCCGCCGACGTCTCTCATGGCATCTCTCACAAGGATGGGTGTCATGATCTCGCAGCTCCGAGGGGCCGCTACCGCTGGCGCACTGTTCCTGGGCCTCACCACGGCGCTCGCCGGGCAGGGCTGGATCGAGCCGGTCCGTCCCCTTCCCACGGGCCGGATCGAGAAGCTCAGAAGCGCCGTGCAGGTCGCCGTGACGGGACGCGTCGCGCGCGTGACGGTGGAGGAGTGGTTCCGCAACGGCGGGGCTGCGATGGACGAGGGGACGTACCTCTATCCCATGCCGGGCGAAGCGGTGTTCAGCGACTTATCTCTCTGGCAAGGGGATCGCGAGCTCAAGGGCGAAATGATGGACGCGGCCCAGGCGCGGTCGCTGTACGAGTCGATCGTCCGGCGCAAGCGCGACCCAGCGCTGATCGAGCTGGCAGGCCACGGCCTGATCCGCGCTCGCGTCTTCCCGATCAACCCGGGCGAGACGCGCAAGATCACGCTGCGCTACACCCAGGTCCTCGACCGCGTGGGCGACGCGTGGCGCTTCCGGTTCGCGAGCGGCCCGGGCTCGACCGCCCGCAGCTTCCACATGCAGGTGGACGGGGCGAGCGGCATCGGCGCTCCCTATTCCCCGACGCATCACGTCACGACCGTGCGCAACGGCGATCACCTCGACCTGACCCTCGGCGACGCGAGCTGGAACGGTGATCTCGAGCTGCTGCTCCCGCTCACCCGAAGTCTGGTGGGCGTGTCGCTCCTCGGGCACCGCCCCGCAGGCGAGGCGGATGGCTACTTCATGGCTCTGGTCGCGCCGGGCCGGTCCAGCGACGCCGCGCAGGTGCGACGCGACCTGGTGGCCGTGCTCGACATTTCGGGCTCGATGTCCGGCGACAAGCTGAATCAGGCCCAAGCCGCGCTGGTGCAGCTGCTCGGCACGCTGCAGGCCGGCGACCGCTTCCGCCTGATCGCCTTTTCGAGTGCCGTCCGACCCGAAGCGACGGGATGGAGCGAAGCGAGCCCCGACAACCTGCGCCGGGCGCAGGCGTGGGTGCGCTCGCTCGGCGCCGAAGGGGGAACCAATATCGCGGGCGCGCTGGGCGAGGCGTTCGCGACACTACCGGCGGAAGGCCACCTCGGTGTAGTCGTCTTTCTCACCGACGGGCTCCCGACGGTGGGAGACACCGACCCCGAGCGGATCGCCGATGCCGCGGAGCGGCAGCGCGGGCCGTTCCGGGTGTTCGCCTTCGGGATCGGGTACGACGTCAATACCTACCTGCTCGACCGCCTCACCGAGCGGGCGCGCGGGGTGAGCGAGTACATCCAGCCGGGCGCCGACATCGAGCGGGCGGTGGGCGCGCTCGCGGCGAAGATCGCGAGCCCTGTGATGACCGATCTCGCGCTCTCAGCAGACGGCGGGGAGCTGTACGACCTGCAACCCGCGAGTCTCCCCGACCTCTTTTCGGGCGACGAGGTCATCGTCTTCGGACGGTACCGCGGCATGGGAGGGGGCAGCGTGGCCGTGACCGTCTCGGGACGACGCAACGGTCATGAGGAGCGGTTCACGGCGAGCCTGGCGGGCGAGAACCAAGGGGCCAACGGCTACGTGCGGCAGTTGTGGGCGGCGCGCAAAGCGGGCGCCCTGGCACGCGAGATCCGGCTCCACGGGCAGACGGCTGAAGTGATGAACGCGCTCAAGGACCTCGCGCTGCGCTACGGCATCCTCACCGACTACACCGCGTACCTGGTGCAGGAGCCGGGTGTGACGGCATTCAGACCGATGCCCATCGAGGACCGCATCGCTCCCCCGCGCGCCCCGGCACCCTCGCAGCAGGTCGGGGCGGCATCCGTGGCGCAAGCTCGTCGCGAGGCGATGGCAGCCCGCGCCAGCGTCGCCGCAGACGCCCTCGAGCCCGCCGCGATCCCCAGCGCGACCGGCGGGGTGGCGACCCGGCGCGCCGGCGACCGCCTGTTCGCGTGGCGGGACAGCACGTGGACCGACCTGCGGCACGAGAGCTCGCTGCCGGTCGTGACCGTGGAGCCGTTCAGCGAGGCGTATTTCGAGCTGCTGCGCGCGCTCCCCGAGCTCGCTAAGCCTGCCGCCCTCGAGCCGGCGGTCCTCGTAGCGGGACAGCGGGTGAGCATCAAGATTGGAGCCGGGGGCAAGACGACGTGGGATTGGGGCGAGCTCGAGCGTCTCGTGAACGAGTTTCGGAGCTGAGAAGAATGCGGAATTCGGAGTGCGGAATGCGGAATGGAAGTTCGACCGTTCGCTCGGAAGGTCGCGCGTCCATTCCACATTCCGCATTCCACATTCCGCATTGACTCTCATGCCCGACGATCTAGCGGAGATCTACCGCACCACCTACCGCGCGCTCGTGCGGTTCCTGTACCGCAAGGTGTGGGATGTCGATCGCGCGGAGGATCTGGCGCAGGAGGCGTTCGCGCGGGCGGTCGAGCACCGGCCAGACAACCCGCGCGGCTGGCTGTTCGTGGTGGCGGCGAACATGGCGCGCGATGATGCCCGGCGCGCCGCCCGGGAGCGGCGTCACCTGACCCTGCTGTCCGGGGAGGGGGAGGCGCCACCGACCGCGCCACCCTCGGACGACGCGCTGCACGCGGAGCTCGAGCGTTCGCTGGTGCGCGCCGCGCTCGACCAGCTCACGCCGCGGGACCGCGAAGTGCTGCTGCTCTGGGACTCGGGGCTATCGTACGACGAGATCGCCGCCCAGACCGGCTTGGCCCGCGGTGCGGTGGGTACCACGCTGGCCCGTGCCCGGCGCCGACTAGTGGAGGCATACGAGACTGGAAGCGGGAGGCCACATGTCGCACGTGGATGAAGGCACGCTGCACGCATACTTGGACGGCGAGCTGCCCGCGCCCGAGCGCGAGCGCTGGGCCGTCCACATCGCCGCGTGCGCCGAGTGCCGCACGCGTCTGGAGGAGGAGCGCGCGCTCGCCGCGCGGGCGCGGGAGCTCTTGGCCCACGTCGCCCCGCCTGCGAGGGCGCCTGTGGCGCCACGCGCGCGTCGCCCGGCGCGTGCGTGGCGCAGCGTCCGCCTCCCGCTCGCGTGGGCGGCCACGGTCACGATCGCATTCGCGGTCGGTTGGTACCTCCAGGGCGCACGCGTGATACGCGCGCCCGTGCCGGGAACGGGTGAATCGGGCGGCGTAGCGCCGGCGCCGGTCGCCGTTACCCCGCCACCCTCCCCGCCGCCGCCCGCAGCCACCGCGCATCCACGGCCCCCCGAACGAGCGGCAGTGCCGGTGGGGGCGCCGCACCTCCAGGCCGAGCCGAGCGAGCGGGCGGCGCCTGCCGCAGGCGCGGCGCTGCCGGAGGCGGACGCTGGGATAGAGGAAGCCCGGCGCCTCCTCGGCCAAGCCCCCGCGGTGCTCGCGGGGCTAGCGATCCGGCGCGTGAGCGTGGCGGACGACGGCGCCGTCGTCGTCGAGCAGCAGCTCGAGTCGGGAACGGTGATCCGCCTCTACGAGCGACCGGCGAGCGGCGCCACACCCTCCCCTGCCGCCGACGCTGTCGCACCGCCATCACGCGCCGCCGCCTCCCGCCGCGCCCCGGCAGTGGAGGCGGCCGAAGCGCGCGCGCCGCGCGCCGGCGAGCGTCTGGCGCGCTACGTGGGGTCGTTGCGGGTGGAGATTGCGGGTCCGCTGCCCGCGGACTCGCTGACGAAGCTGCTCGACCTGCTGAATCGCTAGTGCGCTTCGCGTTCCAACGTGTCCGCCGCCAGCCGCGGCGACAGCATCGGATAGCGCCCGGCGAACCACCCGAGCGCGAGCAGGAACAGCCCGGCGTACAGTAGCGTCACGCCCAGCTCGGGAACGCCGATCGCGGGTGCGGCGCCGCGGTTCATGGACGGCACGACCTCGAGGTAGCGCTCCAGCCACAACCCCACGAGGCTCACCGCCGCGAATCCGAGGAAGGTGGGTGGATGCTTCTTGGGCTTGGCGCCGAGCAGGCCGGCGAAGGGGACGACGAAGACCAGAATGAAGACCGCCGCGCCCACCGGCCGCCAGGGGCCCCACAGCCGATACCAGACGAAGTAGGTCTCCTCGGGGATGTTGCCGTACCAGATCACGAGGAATTGCGCCCACATCAGATAGCCCCAGAACACCGTGAAGCCGAACACCAGCTTCCCGAGGTCGTGCAGCTGCCGGGTGGACATCAGCTCCTCGAGGCCCATGGCGCGGCGCAGGATGAGGGACAAGATGGCGAGGGTGCCCAGCGCCCCGAGGAAGCCGCCCATGAAGTAGAACGCGCCGTACAGGTTGCTCATCCATTTGTGGTTGAGCGACATGACGAAATCGAAGCCGAGCAGCGTGTATCCGAATGCAAACGCCATCGTCATGACGGCCGCGTCCCGCATGATGCGGCCCTTCTCCTCGGCGTCCGGATCCACGGGCCGACCCTCCGCCAGTTCCTGAATATCGGGGGCCAGGTCGCGGCGCACGAACCGCCACGAGAGCCAGGCGAGCAAGGCCAGGATGAGGCCGTTGCGGAGGAAGAAGGCCTTGGTGGTGAACCACGCGCCGATGTCGGGTCGGGGCGCTCCCTGCAGCCACCCGAACACGTGGAAGCGTCCGAAGAACAGGCCGGCGAACAGCACCAGAGCCAGGAACAGAAATGCCACCGCCGCTTCGGCGAAACGGATCATGAGCCCCGACCAGTGACCCTTGGCGAGCTTCTGCGTGGCGGCGAAGACGACGAGCGCCTGCGCGATGACGATGAAGAAGACGAAGTTGAAATGGTACGCCTGCCAGGCCCGATCGGCTTGCCCGCTCGCGAGGGCCCACAGGAACGCCGCGCCCCCCACGAGGGCGGCGATCGCGCCGTAGGTGACGATGGCGCGGACCGGTGCCTGGCCCGCCTTGGCGGCGAGCTCGCCTCGAGTGACGTGCGTCGCGACGCTCACCGGACGCCGCCGCGCGCCAGGGCTTGCAGCGTGCGCACGTAGTTCACGAGGTCCCAACGGTCCACGCCGCGTACCTTGTCACCGTAGCGGGGCATCAGCCCGCGTCCCATCGCCATGGCGTCAGCGACGACGCCGTAGAGGACCCCGTCGCTGTATCGGGCCGCCGTGTCGCTGACCAGCGACCGCACGCCGAAGAACGGCCCCCCCCCGGCCGAAGAGACCGGCCCGTCGCCGCGACCGGTCGCCCCGTGGCAGACGAGGCAATACGTCTCGTAGACGAACTTGCCGCGATTGATCGATTCCGACGTGCGGGTGCGCGGGTTGACGAGCCGGCCCGCGGTGTTCACGTCGATCGCGGGCTCGGGGCCGGTCACGGGCACGGTCCCCTCGACGGGATCACGCGGCATCACGTACGGCTTGATGCTGCGCTGCGTGACCATTGAGGAGAACCAGCTGAAGCGATGCACCACGTCCTCCGGCCGGCAGCCCGCGGTGAGTACGACCGCCGTCGCGAGGAGGGCGCGCCTAGCCATGCCGCACCTCTTCGGCTCCGCACCGCTGCAGCAGCGCCTCGACCGGGGCTGCAGCACCCGCCGCCGCCGGGACGAAGATCCCGAACTTGTCGTTGGTGAAGCGCGGATCGTAGGCGATCGTGCCCTGGTGGCGCGTGGCGAGGAGCACGTTGAAGGCGATCCCCAGCAGCGTGGTGAGCGCCCCGAACAGCACCGTCATCTCGAACATGATGACCACGTACGGCGGGATCGAGCCGATCGTCTTCCCGCCCACCACGATGGGCCAATCGTACGACATGTAGAGGGCGATCCACGTCCCGATCGCGCACCCCGCGATGCCGCCGATGAGCGTGTACATCCGCACGGGGCTCACCGGCTGGGCAAGCGCGTCCTCGAGCTCGTGGCGCGGCAGCGGCGAGTAAACCGTGAAGTCACGGTGCCCGCTCTTCTGCAGCTCGTGGATCGCCTCGACGGCGGCGTCCAGATGCCCGAAGACCGCCAGCACGCCCGCGGTAGGCGGGGGGTGGAGCAGGGCGGCGAGCGGGTTGACCAGCTTCACGCGTGCCTCGCCGTGCCGCGGCGCGGCGCGGGCAGCTCTTCTTTCACTTCCGCGACCGAGACCGCCGGGAAGTTCTTCACGAACAACAGGAACCACATGAAGAACCAGCCGAAGCTGCCGGCCATGATGCCCCAGTCCGCCCACGTCGCGTTGTAGCCGGCCTGGACGAACGGCTCGAACGGCTCGCCCGCGAGATGGACGGCGATGATCACGAACCGCTCCATCCACATCCCGACGTTCACGAAGATCGAGATCACGAGCAGGCCCGTGATGCTGGTCCGCACCTTTTTGAACCACAGGAGCCACGGCAGAAACGCGTTGCAGATGTTCATCGTCCAGCCGCCCCACCAGAACCGACCGAACGCGCGGTACCAGAACGCCGTCCGCTCCGGAGTGGGGCCGCCGTACCAGGCGACGAAGTTCTCCACCACGTAGGCGTAGCACACGATCATCCCCGTGAGGAGGCACAGCTTCGCGAGGTTCTCGAAGTGGTGCACCGTCACGATCTTCTCGAGCTGGAACAGCTTCCGCATCGGCACGAGCAGCGTGATGACCATGGCGCAGCCCGAGTAGATCGCCCCGGCGACGAAGTACGGCGCGAACAACGTCTCGTGCCAGGCCGGGACTTGCGCCATCGCGAAGTCCCACGACACCACGCTGTGCACCGACAGCACGAGTGGCGTGGCCAAGGCGGCGAGGTACAGGTACGCCGGCCGGTAGTGCCGCCACTGCTCGTTGGTGCCGCGCCAGCCGAGCGACGTGATGGCGTACAGCTTGCGCCGCCAGCCGGTCGCGACGTCGCGCACGGCGGCGATGTCGGGAATCAACCCCATGATGAGGAAGCAGGCCGACACGGTGAAGTACGTCCCGACCGCGAACTCGTCCCAGATGAGCGGCGACTTAAAGTTGGGCCACAGACCCCGCTCGTTGGGGTACGGGATCAGCCAGTAGAAGAACCACTGGCGGCCGATGTGGATCAGCGGAAACAGGCCGGCGGTCATGACGGCGAACACGGTCATGACCTCGGCCACGCGATAGACCGCCGTGCGCCACCCCGACCGGAACAGGAACAGGATGGCCGAGATCAGCGTCCCCGAGTGCGCGATCCCGACCCAGAACACGAAGCAGGTGATGTACACCGCCCAGTACGTCGGCATCGAGTAGCCAGCGAGCCCCAGGCCGAAGCGCAGCAGGTAGAGCAGGCACAGGATGCCGATCGCGAGCAGCGTGACGGCGCTGCCGAGCAGCGCGTAATAGCCCCGCCCCGGGTTGCCGAGGGTGCGCGCGATGGTGCGCGTGACGGAGTCGTAGCTCATCGGGGCCGGCGTGCGCTCGGGCGCGCGGGTCGTCGTCTCTGGCATCGTGCTCACGTCTCCCCCCCCCCTCCCCCCTCCCCCTTCCCCGCTCCGCCGTGCACGACGCGGGCGAGGTACGTGATCCCCGGTTTGGTGTTGAGCGCCTCGAACACGTGGTAGCCGCGCGGGTCCCCCGCCAGCCGGGCGACGCGCGACGTCTTGTCGTGCAGGTCGCCGAACACGATGGCCTCCGAGGGGCACGACTGCGCGCACGCCGGCACGATCTCGCCGTCCCGTACGGTGCGGTCCTCGAGACGCGCCCCGTTCTGGGCCGCGCGGATGCGCTGCACGCAGAAGGTGCACTTCTCCATCACACCCTTCTCGCGCACCGTCACGTCGGGGTTGAGCTGCCAGTCGAGCGGCGACGGCCACGCCTCCCACTCGCCCCCCGGCTCCGCGAAGTTGTGCCAGTTGAAGTAGCGCACCTTGTACGGGCAGTTGTTGGCGCAGTAGCGCGTGCCGACGCAGCGATTGTAGACCTGGCCGTTGAGGCCGTCGGGGGTGTGGTAGGCGGCATACACCGGGCACACGGGCTCGCACGGCGCCAGCTCGCATTGCTGGCACAGCATCGGCGTCACGACGCCGCGCACCGGCTCATCCGCCGTGCCGCCCCGCCAGTAGCGCTCGATGCGCATCCAGCTCATCTGGCGGTGGCGCAGCACCAGCGCCTCGCCTACCGGGGCCAAGTTGTTTTCGGCGTAGCACGCCGTCACGCACGCCGAGCAGCCGGTGCACTGCGACAGGTCGATCGCCATCGCCCAGCGCGGCTGGCGGCCGGCGTAATCGCCAAGCGAGGCTCGCGCGTGCTGCGCCTCGGCCCAGCCCGCGAGCGCGCTGTCGGCGTAGGCCGGCGCCTCACGCTCGGCGAACGGCCTCGCGCCCGGCGCGAGCGCCGCCGCCCGGGCGAGCGGCAACACCTTGATGATGTCGTCCCCGGGTCCCAGACCGCGCGGATCGCCCGCGCTCGTCGCCAGGAAGCGGTGCTCGCCGGTCTTCCGGGGGGCGACCCGCACTGCGAAGGTGCGGCCGCCGTACGCGTTCGGGGCGCCCGAGAGAAGGTCGAAGGCGCTGAACGAGCGGTCCCGCGCGTACCGCCCGTAGGCCGTGTGTCCCTGCCCCGTCGGCACGGCGAGCACATCGGGCCGGATGGCCGGCGTGATCGAGACGGGCGCCTGCACCGCGCCGAACGGCGATTTCAGCACCAGAAAGTCGCCGTCCGTGACGGCCCACTTGGCGGCGGTGTCCGGATGCAGCTCGACCCACCCATGCCACGTGATCTTCGAGACCGGGTCGGGCAGCTCCTGGAGCCACGGCTTGTTGGCGCCGCGGCCGTCGTGCAGCACCGCCGACGGGAACACGACGAGGACGGGATCGCCCGCGCCGCCCTCGAAACGAGGCAGCGCGGGCGGATCGCGCATGATCTGCGTGGCCTGAGCGCCCAGGCGTACGCTCTGCACCGGCACGTCGGCGTAGACGCCCCCGTGCTGCAACGCATCGCCCCAGAATTCCTCGAAGCTCTTCCCGCGCCCGAAGCGTCGGTGGAGACCGCGCCAGCCGGCCTGGAGGTAGTCCTTGAACGTCCCGGGCTTCCCGGCCAGCCCGAGCAGCACGTCGCCGGCGTGCCGCGCCCGGGGAAACACCGGCTGCATCACCGGCTGCTGCAGCGCCCACACGCCCGCACGCGGGCGGCTGTCGTTCCACTGCTCGAGGGGGTGCAGGTCCGGGAGCACGAGATCGGCGGCGCTCGCCGTCTCGTCCAGGTAGGGCGAGAAGCTGACACGATAGCCCACCTTGCCCCACGCTTGCCAGAAGGCGGCGGTGAGCGAGTGACCGGGGTTTGCGCCGTGCACGAGCAGCAGCGCGACCTTCCCCGCCTCCATCCGGGCGACCAGGTCGCTCATCTCCCGGAACGACCCCCCGCCCTCGACGCTGTGATTCGCTCCGAACTTTACCGTCCGTCCCACGGCGCCCGTGACGTAATTGAGGATGTTCACCGCGGCCACGATCTCGGCACCGTTCGGGTAATGGGCCGCCATCCCTCCGGCCACCGCCAGCCCACCACCGCTCTTGGCCCCCCCCCCCGCCAGCTCCCGTGCCAGCCGCTCGATCACCGACGCATCGACGCCGACCGCTCCCGCCACGGCCGCGGGTGTGTGCCGGGCGAGCAGCGCCTGCAACCGGCCCGCGTCCGCCGGAACGGGGGCGAGCCGCTCGCGCACGATCACCGCAGCGAGCGCGAGGGCGAGCAGCCCCTCGGTGCCCGGCGCCGCCGCCACCCACTCGTCGGCATTCAGCCCTGTGAGCGACATGCGCGGCCCCACGTACACGAGCTTCGCCATCCCCGCCTCCCGGGCGGCGAAGCCGTGCGCCTGGCTGAACGCGTGCTGATAGCCGACGGGGGACAGCCAGGTGTCGAGGAAGTCGGCACCGAAGGAGAGGATGTAGCGGGCGCTCGCGAAGTCGTACCACGGCACCTGGGCCGTGCCGAAGGCGATGCGGTTGCCTTCCCGCAGCGCCTCGAACGCGAACGGCTCGTAGGCGACGTGCGAGCCGCCCGCCGCCCGGGTCCACTCAGCCACGAGGTCCCCGAAGCTTCCCGACTCATTTCCCGTGACGAAAGCGATGCCCTTGCCACGGGCGGTCTTGACCTTGGCACCGAGCCGCGCCAGCGCGTCGTCCCAGGAGATCGTCTCCAGCTTCCCCTGCGCGCTGCGCGCCAGTGGCTCGGTAACACGGTCCGGATTGTAGACCCCCTCCAGCGCCGCCTGGCCGCGGGCGCAGAGGTGACCACGGTTGATCGGCGACTCGGGGTTCCCCTCGAGCTTGATCACGCGCCCTTCGCGCACTTTGGCGTGGACGCCGCACCCGCTCGGGCACTCGCGGCAGGTCGTCGCGTACCAGGTGGCGACGCCGGGCACCTGGTCCTCTGGCTGCACGAGGTAGGGCACGAGCTTCCGCGTCGCTTGCGGATCCACGCCGCAGGCGCCGAGCGCGGCCGCGCCGCCCCCCGTCACGCCCAGGACCGTGAGGAACCGGCGGCGGTCCATCTGGTCGCTCATGGGTGTCGCCCGCCGCGGCTCAGTAGTGACATATGAGGCAGTCGCGTGTGACCTGCTTCTGCATGTGACAGCCTATGCACCAGCCCATCGTCAGAGGAGCGACCTGGTACACCTGCGGCATCGCGCGGACGTCGCCATGGCACGTGCTGCAGCTCTCGCTGCCGAGGGCCTTGATGTGCCGCAGGTGCGGAAAGTGGACGAACCCCGGGAGCGCGTGGATGCGAACCCACTCGGGAGGTTTGTTATTGCCCCACGCGTCGCGGACCTTCTGGATCTGGGCCTCATGGGCCGGCGTGGAGCCGCCGATCATCAGGTGACAGCCGAAGCAGGTTTGTACGGACGGGATGCCCGGTTCGCTCGAGACCGCCGCGGTAGAGTGGCAGTACATGCACGGGATCCGGGCCTGGCCAGCGTGCACGTCATGACGGAAAAAGATCGGCTGCCGGGGGCCTGGGAGCGACCCCGTATCGCCGATCACAGGTGCTGTGAGCGCGGGCGCAGGCTGCCCGCTTTGGGCTGCGGCGGGAAAGGCCGTGCACACTGCCAGGGCGATCCCAGCCGCGACCCCACCACTACTCCTCTTCGTCATCCAGGGCGCTCGATGGCGAACGGTGCGTCGTGTGGACCAGCCGCGGGCGCCAGAATGTAGCCCCGCGGGGAAGCGGCGCAAGTGGGGGACGGAGGACGCCCTACTCGGGCCGCGACAAGATCAGGTGCTTGAGCCGCACGATGTGCACGAACGCGGCGGCCGCGTCCAAGTCCGGGAACTGCATCCAGCACCAACGGACCCCGCCGGAGAGGGGTCCCTGGCGCATGGCGTGGCGGATCGGCGGCGGCAGGCCGTCGGCTCCCGCCAGCTCGCGCTCTTCGCTTCCCGTGAGAATGAACGTGGCGCTCACGCTCGACTCCATCGGGTGCAGGTAGCCGAGCTTCCGGCCGCCGACCTCGTACATCCAGACCCATTTCCAAGCGGTCCCCATGAACACCACTTGCTCGGTCACGTGTTTCAGGGCCCGCACGCCCTCGCGCGCCGACTTGAAGCGGTGCGCCGCGCGCTGCGGCAGATCCCGGAGCGGGGCGTCCGCCTTGGGTCGTTTGCGCGGGTCCTTATAGAGGGTGCTCGCCCAATAGCCGGGCGGCTGATTCTCAAAGGGTATCATGGCGCCGTCGACTCGGACCGGGAACGCCCGGTAAGGTAGCGACCGGATTCGCGAATCGAAACGGCCGACGCCACCCCGTCGCCTTCCCCCGGACGGGGAAGGTCCCCCGCCTTTCGGGGGGGCTCACCGGGCGACGCGCCTCGTCACCGCCTGGAACCGCCCGCGGTCGAGCAGGCGCGCCACGCACTGGGCGGGGACCGCCATACGACCGTCCTTCCCCATCGTCAGCTTGATCACGTCGGTGTTGCGTCCGTACCACCGCTCGCTGGGCTCGAGGTCGGAGGGGTAGACGCAAGCAGGAAGAGCCGCGGCCGCGAGCGCGGCCTGCGAGCCGATGCCGGACTCCGGCATCGTGCCGGCCCAGAGCGCGGCGCCGTACGCGGTGGCCTCGCGGTAGATGCGGCACACCTCCGCGAGCCCGCCCACGCGGTGCACCTTGATGTTCCAGATCTTCGGGCCCTCGAGCTCGGCCACCTGGCGGGCGAGGCTCGCGCTGCGCAGCGTCTCGTCGAGGCAGATGGGCGTACGCAGCACGCGCGCCAGGCGCGCGTGTCCCACGAGCTCGTCGGGGCCGAGCGGCTGCTCGAAGTAAAGCAGGCCCGCTTCGTCGAGAGCGCGGAGCTCGCGCTCGTGCTCGGGCCAGCGGTAGGCGCCGTTCGCATCGACGGTGAGCGGCACGTCGACCCCCGCCATCGCGTCGCGCGCGGCCCGCACGGGGACGGCGTCCCAGCCGGGCGCGATCTTGATCTTGACGCGGGTGTAGCCGCGCGCCACCGCCGCGGCCACGCGTCGCGCGAGCGTATCGGGCCGCCGATCCTCGGGGATCCCGAGCGCGACGCCGCACGCGACGCTCGCCGCGGGCTCGACGCCCAGCCGAGCGGCCACGAGCTGCGCCAGTCCTGTGCCGCGGGCGTGGGCCTCGAGGTCCCAGGCCGCCGTCTCCACGCCGGCACGGGCGAACGGGTTGCCGCGCACGTGTTCACGCAGCGCGGCGTCCACGTCCTCGGGCGTCTCGAACGCGCGCCCCTCCACCCGCGGGAGGAGCACGCGCCGGATCAGGTCCCGTGCGCCGTCGAGCGTCTCCTCGGAGTAGAACGGCAGATCGAAGGGCGGCGACTCCCCATAGCCGGTGCGCGCCTGATCGTCGTGCAGCACCACGACGAGCGAGCGGCGTTGGGCGATCGCCCCGCCCGAGATGATGAACGGCTCGACCAGGGGCAGCGTCAGCTCGTACAACTCGGCGCGCTCAATCCGCACGGGGAACGAGATCGAGAAAGCGCAGCATGCCGTCGCGCCGCTCCAAGTGTCCCGCCTGCTCGAGCTCGAGCAGCCCCGCGATCATGCCGTTCGCCGGGTCGAACACCAGCGCGTGCAGCGCGCGCCGGGTGCGCGAACCATCCACGGAGGGATACTCCGACAGGGGCAGCTGGAAGAAGGTGTGGAGCTGCACACTCTCACAGCCGCGGCGCGCGTACTCGAGCAGCGTGCGGCCGGACCAGATGTTGCCGGTGCCGGTCAGGAAACGGTCAGGCGGTCGGGCGGTCGAGCGGTCGGCAAACGCGTCCAGCACCCTGAGATTCCGCTCGCTCAGGTCCCAGCCGCCGTAGGCGACACCGTGGGCCTCGTCGAACAGGCGATTGAAGCACACCAGCGCGTCGGCGCCGGCGCAGGCGTGCATCATGTCGAGCTGGAAGGCGTCGTCGAAGCGCGCGTTCATCAGCTTTACGGCGAGCCGCACGCCCGGCGTCGCGGCGGCGCGGACGCGCTCCGGCACCTCGTGCAGCCAGCGCACCACCTGAGCCCGGTCCTGAGCGAGCGCGTCGCCCGCCAGCGTGGGGGAAAAGTCGATCTCCAAGAGCAACGGCGGCTCGCCCCACGCCGCCTCGAGCTGCCGCGTGGTGTGGCGGTATTCCGCGTCGCGAAACGGCTCCGCCAGGCGCGGCAGATGATACTTGACCGAGGGAACGATCGGCATCCCGCTCGTCCGGGCGATGTCGCGGCCCGCCCGTACGAGGGCGAGATACTCCTCGAACGAGCGATCCCAGCCCCGGCCTTTCCACGTCACGGTCCATCCGAGGCGGCCGTCCCGCGCCGGGCGTCGCTCCACCTTCATCCGCGTCTCGTGGATCGCCCAGGCGGCCATGGTTTGGGCCCCGGTCTCGTCCTGAGCGATCACAGTCTTGAGCACGACGAACGCCAGGCCCGCGGCCGCGTCCTCCTCCAGCTGGCCGGCGTTCAGGGAGAGCTGACCGGAACCCTTGCCGATCGGGTGGGCGACGGGGCAACCCAGGTAGCGGGCGGCCAGATCGATGCGATAGGCGTCGCGGACGTGGTCGGCGAAGTCGCGGGGCCACTCGCGTTTAAAGCGCTCGAAATCGCGCTCCAGCCGCTCGCGCGTCACCCGCCCACCCCTGCCCCGGCGCGCGCCTCGCGCACGGCGCGTTGCACCGCCTCCCGCTCTTCCGGGCCGAGGGTCGGTCCCCAGGGATCGTCGCAGGCGTCGGGGGGGAGCACGCCGTCCGCCGCGAGCGCCCACAGCATGCGGCGCACATACCCCTCCATCGGGCGCACGAAGGTCGCCGCTGCGAAGCCGTCGAGCAGGGAGGAGAGTTGGAGGAAGGCCGGGTACCGGCGCGCGGCGAACGCCGCGAGCAGCCGCACCTGGAGGTCGGTGAGCGCGGCACCCAAGCCGATGAGGGCCGCCCGGGCGCCCAGCATCAGGGAATAGCCGAGAAACCGGTCCTCCCCCGTGACGAGCAGCTTCTCGGGGTAGGTCCCCGCGACCGCGGCGATCCGCTGGAAGGTCATCACCGAGTCGAGGGTCGCGACCTTGATCCCGATGACTTCGGGAAGATCGAGCAGCGCCCGCAACGTATCGTCGTCGTACGCGACGCCGCCCGCGGCTTCGTAGAGATAGAAGGCGATCACCGGCAGCTCGCGGCCCAGCCCCTTGTGATAGGCGACGGGGTCCTCGCGCCGCGGGAACGCGAGCACGGCATCCGCACCCCCGCTCTGCGCCTCCCGCGCCATCTCGACCGAGTTCGCTCCCGCGACGATCACCTTGTCGGGAAGAGCGGCGCGCCAGGTGGAGAGCACGCTGCGCCGCTCTTCGGCGGAAAGGTGCGGGCCCCGCCCGGTGTGCGCCCACACCGCCACGCCCGCGACCGGCTGCTGCGCCAGCCAGCGAGCGTAGTCCCGCTGGGCATCCAGCGCGAGGGTGGCGGCGCGAAACGGCACGGGGACGGCGGGAATGAGACCCCATTCGAGGCGGGCGGTGAGGCGGTCGGGCGGTCGGGCGGTCAGTTGGTGAGTCCCCGGGTCACGTTGCCCGACTCGATCGCCGCGCGCTCGTCGGGGGAGAGATCGAGCAGGTCGAGCTTCGCCACACTCGTCTCCGGCAGGCGCAGGGGTTGACCGGTGCCGAATACGAACCGCTCGACCCCGATCGTCTGGAGCAGCGTCTCGAGATGATCCTCAGGCGGACCCCAGATCCAGCTGATGTCCCACCACACCCGGGCCGCCTCCTCGGGCGTCGAGCCGAAGTGCACCTCCTCGATGAAGCTGCGGTCGGCGTGGGTGACGATCAGGCGCAGGTCCTCATCGCTACGCAACAACCCGCGCACCGCGGCCGCGGGCAGCTCGGGGGCGCGGTCGTGGGGGTGTCGCTGGCGCGCGTCCTCGAGCCGGACCGCCACGAGCAGCGGCAGGCGGGCGGCGCCACAGGCCGCCGCGAGCACCCGCATCTCGGCGCCCATCGGATCGAGACCGTAGTACGTCGGATCGCAGCGCACCGCCGGAGCGCCGTGGTCCGCGGCCTCGCCCAACACCGCCTCCCAACCGCCCAGGCCCGGATGCACCGCCGGTACTGGCTGGAAGCGGCGCTCGGCCGCCGCGGCCTCGTACAGCCACGCGTTGCCCTCGGGCGGCGCCCCCCAAAACAGGCTCGGCAGATGGCTCACCCAGGCGGCGTCGATTGCGACGCGTTCCATCGACAGCCGCAGCGCCTCTGGCGCCGTCCCCGGGACGCGGCGGTAAGGGTACGCTCCGAGAAAGACGTTGACGTCGATCCGCATCAGTCCGCCGGAAAGGCGCCGCGCGGAAAGATGCGCGCGGCGTTCTTCCACTTCACCCGCTCCAGGTCCTCGCCCTCGAGCAGCCGCTCGAGATAGCGCAGCTTCGCCCAGCCCGTGTCCAGGGTGACGTCCGCGCCCCACAGCAGCCGCTCCACACCGACCGATTCCAGGGCGCGCTCGAGCATGCCGCCGTCCACACCGCTCCCCGAGAGGTCGACCCACACGTTGGGGACATCGCGCAGCGCTGCGAGGGAGTGCTGCCAGTCGCCGCCGCCGCCCAAGTGTGCCAGCACGAAGGACACAGCCGGATGGCGGCGCGCCAGGGCGCAGAGCTCGACGGCGTCGGACGCCTCCTGCCCCGGCCAGTCGCGCCACCGGTGCTGCCAGACGTGGTGGAGGACCGGGACTGCGCGCTCGCGGGCGAGCTCACACACCGGGTCGAGCAGCCGATCGTTGGCCCGCCGGCTGGCGGCGAGCTTGATGCCGATCATGCCGGCGCCGAGGCAGCGAGCAATCTCCGCGAGCGCGTGAGCGGTGTAGTTGGGGTTGACCGTGGCGTAACCACGGATGCGGGCGGGGTGGTCGCGCTCGAGCGCGAGCAAGGCGCTGTTGCCGTATTCGAGATCGGCGGGGGACGGAAAATAGATCGGCGACGTCCGGCCCCAGCTGCCGAGCACGGAGGCGACGTGCACGCTGATCCCGATCTTCTCCCCGGCGCGCAAGCGGCTGGCGTTCCGCTCGGCCCAGTCGGCGCGGGGCGTGCGGTCATGGTAGAAGTGGGAGTGGACGTCGATGAGCATGGCTACAATAATGGTGTATCTTGGGACCCATGCGCACGCCCCCGCCCACGCCGCCACGCGGCCCCACACCCCCAGGCGGGCCCCGCGGACCAACCCCGCCGCCTCGCGGACCGACGCCTCCCTCCCGCGGGCCGGCGCCGCTCAGGCCGGTCGTCAAGGTCAGCGTTCCCAGACCCAAGTCGCGCAGCCCCGCGTGGCTGGCGCGCGCCCGCCGACTGATCCTCAAGCCGCGGCAGGAATGGGCGGCGATCGCCGCCGAGTTCACCACCCCCGGCCCGATCTACGCGCGCTATCTCGTGCCGGTCGCTGCCATCGGCCCCGCCGCGGCGACGGTCGGGACCATCATCTCGGGCGGTGAGCTGAGCGGTCTCGCGGGGACTTACACGATCTCAATGACCGACGCGATAACCCGCGGCGTCCTCGAGTACGCCCTGAACCTGCTCGCGGTGTACCTGTTCGCGGTGGTCATCGACGTGTTGGGCGGGATCCTGGGTGGCCAGCGCAACCAGGTGCAGGCGCTGAAGGTGGCGGCCTACGGCAGCACGCCCTATTGGCTCGGCGGCGTGACCGCCCTGCTCCCCAAGCTCGCGCCGATCGGTCTCCTGCTCGGGCTGTACAGCCTGCGCCTGTTCGCGGTCGGCCTCCCCCCGGTCATGAAGGCGCCATCCGCCAAGACGCTGCCGTACACATTGCTCGTGGGCGCCGCTGGGGCGATGATCGTGCTGGTGATCTCCACCGTCCTCCTGCTCGTCATCCACCCCGGTTAGCGGCTGACGCTCTCGAGCACTTCCCCGAGCACCCCGAGGGTGCGATCCACCGTCGCCTCGTCGTGCGCGAGGGACACGAAGTTGTAGGCCGTGCGCTTGAAGAGAAACCCCCGCGCGGCGCACTCGCGCGCGACGGCCTGGGAGAGCTGCTCGCTCGCGTAATTGAGAAAGCACATCTCGGCCACGCCCGCGACCCCCGTGACGGCGTGGGGGTAGCGGTGCTGCAGAGCGTGCAGCCCGTGCAGCAGGCGCGTTCCCACCCGATGCAGGTGCGCGCATGCGCCCTCCTTCAGCATCACCTCGAGGGTGGCGCGAGCGGCCGCGAGCGCCACCGTCTCGGTCGCGAGCGTGGACGAGATCCAGGTGCGCGTGACGCCGCTCATGAGGTCGGCGCGCCCCCCCACCGCGGCGAGGGGGAAGCCGTTGGCGAGGGCCTTCCCCAGCACTACGAGGTCGGGCCGGACGCCGTAGCGCTCCGCGGCACCGCCGGGCGCGAGCCGGAAGGCGGTCTTGATTTCATCGAAGACGAGCACCGCGCCGACCCGCGCCGTCTCCGCCCGCAGCGCGTCGAGCCATTCGCGCGTCGGCTCTTGCACCACGAGGGGCTCGACGACCACGACCGCCAGCCGGTTGCCGGCGGCCCGGATGTCGGCGCGGGCGCGCTCCACGTCGTTGAAAGGGAGCTCAGCGTAAAGCGCCCGCGTCGCGGCGGGCACGCCGTGCATGGCCCCGCCCTGCGACCAGTCGAGCCAACCGTGATAGCCGCACCCAAGGACGCGGTCACGCCCCGTGGCGACCCGGCCCAGCCGCACCGCGGCGGCCACTGCCTCGGCGCCGGTCTTCAAAAACCGCAGCCCCTCGATCCAGGGGATCGCCCGGCACAGCGCCTCGGCGAGCTCCTCCTCGAGGATGGGCGCGAGGGGCCCAACCACGCCGCTCTCCATGGCTTGCTGTGCAGCGGCGTTGACGGCCGGGTGGCCGTAGCCCAGGGCGACGGCGCCGAGCGCCATGATGTAGTCAACGTATTCACGGCCGGCGGCGTCCCAGACCCGGCACCCCGCGGCGCGCACCATGCGTTCCGGCACGGCGGGTCCGTCCCCGGGCCCGAACAGTGCCTCGGGACGCTTGCTACCGGTCGACGTGAAGCCCGGAACGCGCCAGTCGCTCACTGTATTTCACCACCTCGATCGCCATGGCCCGGAGCAGCTTCACTTCGCGCTCGTCCAGCGGGACGCGATGAATCACCTCCCGCACCGTGCGCACGACGTGCTCCGCGTCGCGGGTCTTGAAGAACTCGATCACCCCGAGCGCGCGCTCGATGTCGGCGAAGAGGCGCTCCAGCTCCGCCCCCGGGGCGGGCGCCGCTCGCCGCCGCGGCAGCTTGAACGCGGGTGCCCGGTCCGGGCGGGCGAGGGCGAGCTCGTACAGCATCACCACCACGGCGTGCGCCAGGTTCAACGACGGGTACGCCGGGTCCGAGGGAATCGTCACGACCCGATGGCAACGGTCCAGCGCGGCGTTGGTGAGCCCCTTGTCTTCTCGGCCGAACAGCAGCGCCACGGGCCCGGTCTCGGATGCGCTTGCGATCTCGGCGGCGGCTTCGCGCGGCCGCTGCACGTTGCGCTTCGCGGTCCGGCCGCGCGCCGTGAAGCCGACGACGTGCACGCAATCGCCCAAGGCAGCCTCGAGCCCGTCGCACAGCCGCACGCGCGCCAGCACGTCCTGTGTCTGGTGCGCGATGCCCTCGATCCGGAACGCGTCGTACTCCCGCGGCGCGACGAGGCGCAAGTCGCGGCAACCGAAGTTCTTCATCGCCCGAACGACGTGCGCGATGTTGACGAGCTCCCGGGGCTCGTGGAGCACCAGTACGACACTCATCAGCCCATCATCCCACGAGCTCCAGCACCCCGAACCGCTCCGGGCTCTGGCGGTCGCCCCACAGCCAGACCCAGCCGTTCCCCCCGCTCCACACGAGCTGCCCGGCGCGCCGCTCGCGGCCGGGGAGCATTTCGTTGACGAGCAGGTCGAACCCGAGCCGGCCGCCCGCATGCGCCCGGACCTGCTCCGAGAAGGCGAGCGCCAGCGTCACGCGATACCCCTGCTCGGTGCGCGTCCAGGCGCCGCGCACCAGGTCGGGCCGCGCGGCGGTGCCCCCCACGGCATGCACCCGTACTCCGCCACCGTCGACGCCCTCAGGCACGATCAAGAATCCCAGGACGTCGCCCTGCTCACCCTCCTCGAGGTACAGCTGCAGCCCGTCTGAGTGTATGTCCTCGGGCTCGTTGTCGAGCCCCAGCGGAGACGCATCGGGGGGACGGAAGCACAGGTCTGCCTTCGTCACCTCCGCCGCGACGTACAGCGCTTCGTCGGTCCAATTGACGTAGGCGAGGGCGCACAGGTCCTCCGGCCCCGGGTACGGCTCTTCGCTGCGCCGATACTGATCTTCGACGTCGAGCGTCAGCGGCTCGCTGACGTCGAAGCCTGCGAGCGTGCCGTCGAGCGCCGGCGGCGCATCCACCCGCAACGCGCTGCCGCGGGCCTTGGTAGGCGCGTCCATGTGGAGCAACGGCTGGAACGGGGCCTGCGGCTGGCGGCGGCCACTGAGCCGCGTCGTTCCCGCGGGAGCCGCGACGGTCCAGCCACCGGCCTGCCCGGAGTGGCGGTCCACCCCCCGCGCCGTCTCGACTTCGATGACCTCGCCCTTCACGCGCACCGCCCGCACCGTCGGGCCTGGGGCGACGGACTCGAGCACGGTGACCAAGCGCGCGCCTCGCCCGCGCGCTCGCACACAGTAGAACGCCTCCCGCGTCCCGCTTCCCGGCTTCCCCGGCCCCTCCGCGCGCAGCAGCTCGCCGCCTGAGCCGAAGTGCGCCCGCAGCCGCCGGCCGTCAACCGCCGCCTCGACGACCCTGGGGGCCTCCCCTTGGGGCACGAACCGCTCGACCCGAGCAACGAACTCGTCCGCCAGCTCTCCCGGCTCCCACCTCCCGGGTGCCGTCGCCTCGCCCGCGCCGCCGACATGCCACGGGACCTCGAGCACGTGCTCGTCGCGGCTCGCGAGATCGACCACGTCGAGAACGTACTCCGGGCCGGAGAGGACGACGCGCGTGACGTCGCCGTAGCGCCCCCGCACCCAGGCCCAGTCGCCTTTGACCTCGAACGCCTCGCAGGCAGCGTCGCCGCCCGATTGCGAGCGGCCGTCCAGCCGCGGCGCGTTGTGCGCGAGCGTGGCGCGATACCAGAAGAGATCGCGCGAGGCGTACGACCCGGTCCCCGGGTCGGCGAGCCACAACACGCCGTCCGCGTGGAGCGTGAGGTTCAGGCGGTCGTGGTGCCCGTGGCCGCCGCCCGAGGGGCCGCACTCGAGACTGGCATAACGGCTCGCCGCCCGGAGTACCGCGAGCCCTTGCGTCTCGAGCAGCTCGCCCGCGGGCAGCCACGGCGCAGCGTCCGCGGGGAGCGCGGGCAGCATCTCGAGGAGAGACCACCACGAGAGACTGGAGCGGGGTGTGGGCGACGCGGCACCGGACGCGGAGGGATCCGGCTCACCGATCGGCGCGTCGTGCAGGTAGTAGTCGAGCAGCTCCGCAGCGGGCGCCGGCGCACGGTAGAGGGCGGCGAGCCAGCTGGCCAGCTCCTGCACCCCGCTGTCCGCATCCTGCATCCCGAGCCGGGCGAGTCCGATCTCCCAGAGCTCGAGATGCGCCGGCTGCGCGAGCGACACCCCGAAGCGCGAATCCTTGCGCGCGGGGTAGGTGAAGTCGGGAAGGGCGGTCGCGGCTGGCGCCCGGAGCGCCGCCTGCACGCGGGCGGCGGGCTCCGCCGCGGTGAACACGTCGACACCGGACCAGCGCGCCCACGCGGCGCCGGTCAGCAGTCCGCGCAGCGCGAACAGGTGGTAGTTCTCACCTTCGTACCACATCCCGTCCCGCCCGTAGCCCCGCGCCAGGTGCGCCATCAGTCCCGTGGGTGCCGTGATGGCGCGCTCCGCCAGCGCCTCGTCTTCGAACCAGACCGCGATGGCGGCGAGCGCCGCGTTGTTCCACGTCTGCCGGTTCGAGAACCCCTCGTCGAACTCGCCGATCAGATTCGCCGCCTCGTCGGCGACCTGGGCGACCGCCCGGGTAGTGGCCTCGTCCAGCTGCTCGGCCTCCCGCAGCAACGCCGCCGCCGCGAGGTAGTTGCAGATCCACAACGACTCGAGGTACGTCGAGAAGAACAGCCGGCTCGGCCCCAGCACGTTGTCGCGGTTGGGGTAGCGGAGGTAGCGCTCGCCGTACGCGGTGAGCAGCTCCCGGGCGCGCGCCGCCGCGGCGCTCGAGTCTCCCAGCGTTGCCAGCGCGGCCAGGTGCGCGGCCCGCTCGGCGAGCCAAAGATGCTGGTAGCGGGCCCAATGACGGTCGTGGCGCTCGCCCGCGTAGCGCTCGCCGCAGCGTGGACAGCGGTGCGCCCGGGGGCTCCAGGGATCGAACGTGAGCGCCGCACCATCCTTCGGGCAAACTCCGCCGTCCCTCGAGAAGAGGGCCTTCTCCTCGGGGATGTGGGGCATGCGCTCGAGCACCGGCCGGGCGCGGGCGGCGAGCTGCGCCAGCAGGCGCTGGAGGTCGCCCGACGCGGCGATCTGCTCGCGCCGGGCCGCGAGCTGCTCAGCCGTCACCACGCCCGCACCCCTTCCGTCGCCCAGGCAACGGGCAACACGGTTGCATCCGCCCCGCGCGCCGCCGCGGCGCCCGCCGCGGGGTCACGCACCAGAAAGAACATGCAACCCCCCGCGCCCGATCCCGCCGCCTTGCCCCCGAGCGCACCGGCGCCGGCCATCGCGCCCTCGAGCCGCGCCATCGCGGGCGTCTGCATCTCGGCGTCCAGCGCTTGCTGATGTCGCCAGTTCTCGTTGAGCAACGCCCCCACACGCTCGAGGTCGGCGGCGCGGAGCGCCTCCGCCATGCGGTCGGCCGTCTCCTTCAGGGCGCGCAGCGCCGCCGTCACGCCCGCGTCCCCCCGCTCGTAAGCGGAGAGCACCCGGGTGATCGTCGCACCCGAGAGCCGCGATTTCCCCGTATAGCACAGCACCATGTGACGCTGCACGGCTGCGGCGAACGCGGGCTCGATGGTGATCGGCTCCACGCCCACGTCGGGATCGCGAAAGGTCAAGCGATGGAACCCGCCCAGCGCCGCGGCGAACTGGTCTTGCTTCCCGCCAGGGATCCCGGCCTCGACGGTCTCGAGATACCAAGCGTGCTGGGCGATCTCCCGTTCGGCCAAGTGCTCGCCCCGCGCCAGCGTGAGCGCGGCGACGAACGCGACGTCGAGCGCGCCGGAGCTGCCGAGCCCCGACCCCGGGGGCGCGTCCGAGCGAGACGCCAGCGTGCAGGCGCTCTGCACGGGAAACATGCGGAGCGCGGCTTTGTGGAGACTGAGCCGGCCGTCCATGACGAGGCCGCCGGCGTTGGCGCACTCCAGCTCCTCGCCCACGTCCTGGGCGGCGAGCTTGATGCGCGACCCGCCCAGCGTCAGCTCGACGTGCACCGAGAGAGCGATCGCCGCGTTCACGACGACTCCCCCCTCGCGCGCGGAAAAGGGGGGCACGTCGGTCCATCCGCCCGCGAAATCCAGCCGCACCGGGGCCCGCGCCTGAAAGGCCGTCGGCAGGTCGCGCCGCCTCACGGCGCCACGTGCCACTGCACCACCGTCGGCAGCTCGCCCCGCAGGTCCATCCGCACGCCCAGGACGCGTCGATTCATCCCCTGCACCCCGCGGGCATAATAAAGGAAGGCCACCGGCAGCGAGTCGCGAAACATGCGTTGTGCGGCGGCGGGGTCCGCGGACGCGTTCGTGCCCGCGACGCGGGCCAACGTCGACAGGTAGCCCAGCCCGGGATCGCCCTGGATCCCGAGCACCGCGGCCTCGAACTCGTGGCGCGCTCCGTACACGCGGGCCAGGTACGCCGACAGCTCCAGCTGGCGGATCGTCACGGCGAAGCCCGCGCGCGCCAGCTGGGCCTGAAGCAGCTGCTCCAGCGGCGCCTCCCCCGACCCCACGGTGAGCAGCTCGAAGGAGACCCGCCGGCCGCCGAGCAACCGCCGCGCCGAATCCGGGTCGGTGGGGATGGGCCGCGACGCCGCGCGCCCCGGGATCCCCGGCGGAACGGGGCCATCGGCCGCGGTCCCGAAGCCGTAAAGATAGCCGTCCACGATCTCGCGCCGATCGACCGCCAGGGCGGCCGCGAGGCGCGTGCGCCGATCGTCGAACGGCGGCCGGCGCTCGTTGAAGACGATCCCGTAGGGGTACAGCGCGGGGTAGTCGATCACGGTCAGCCCCGAGTCCCGCCGCACAAACGCCACGTGCGCCGGCTGGATGCCGGCGAAATCGATCTCGCGGCCCACCAAGGCCGCGAGCTTGGTCGTGGGCTCGTCCACCACCACGACCACCAGGCGGTCCAGCAGAGGCGGGCCGCCAAGCTCGGCGGGAAACTCCGCGTTGCGCGCGAACACCCAGCGCCGATTGGCCTCGTGCTGGACGAATCGGAACGGCCCGTTTGCCACCGGGTGCTCGTTCCACGCCGCCTGCCGCAGCCGCTCATGCGGGACGCTGTCCAGCAGGTGCGCCGGCAGTATGGCGAGATCGGTGAGGACGTCGGGGAACATCGGCTGGGGGGTCGCGAATCGGACGACCACCGTGGAGTCGTTGGGATCGTCGACGAAGGCGATCGAGCCAAGGTCGTCGAGCCGGGGATAGCCGGTGGCGGCGTCCCGCGCGGCGTTCAGAGTCCACGCGACGTCGCGCGCCACGGTGCGATGCCCGTCGCTCCAGCGCAGGCCGGTGAACAGCCGGAAGATCAGCGAGCGGCGGCCGGGCGACCAGGTCCACGAGCGCGCCAGGTACGGCTGTGGCGTGAGCGCCGTGTCGTAGCGCGCCAGCGTCGTGAGCAGGACGTACTTCTGTACCTGCCGCGCGAGGGGATGCAGGGTGACGAGGGGGTTCATGCTCTGCAGGTCCGCGCCGGACGCAAACACCACCGTGCGACCGTGGCGCGCCGGTTCACCTCCCGCCACGCACGCCCCGATCGCCGCCAGACCCCCCACCGTGCGTCGCCACACGCGTGGATTCTAGCGGCGTCTCCGGGGCCGCGCGAGATTGGCGCCATGCTCGCCACACTCGCGCGCCGCGCCATCACTGGACTCGCCGTAGTCCTGGGCGTGGTCACCCTCACCTTCCTGCTGCTCCGCTTCGCCCCCGGCGACCCCGCGGAGCGACTGCTCGGGCCCGGGGCCACGCCCACGCAAGTCACCGCCTTGCGCCACGCCCTCGGCCTCGACCGAGCGCTCGCCGCGCAGTACGCGGCCTGGCTCGACCGATTCGCCCGCGGCGACTGGGGCACGAGCGTGGCCACGGGGCGCCCCGTACGGACCCTGCTTGCCGAGGCGTGGCCTGCGACCGTCCGGCTCGTCGGCCTCTCGCTGCTGCTGAGCTACCTGCTGGGCGTGGCGGTGGGGGCATTGCAGGCCGCCCGCAGCCGTTCGCGCCTGGACACGACCCTGTCGGTGGTGAGCGTGACGCTGTTTGCACTGCCCGGCTATTGGCTCGCCCTCATGCTCGTGATGGCGTTCACGTATTGGGCGCGGGTCCTGCCGGCGTTCGGGGCGGCGGGCTTCGACGCCCCGCTCCTGGCGGGCTGGCCGCGTCTCACCGACGCCCTCCGCCACCTCACCCTCCCGCTCGTCACTCTGACCCTGATCGGCATCGGGGGAGTCGCCCGCTTTGCGCGCGGCGCGATGCTCGACGTCGCTCTCCAGCCCTTCGTCACCACCAGTCGGGCCAAAGGCCTTGGGCCGGCGCGCGTCTGGCTGCGCCACGTGCTGCGCAACGCGCTGATACCGGTGCTCACGCTGCTCGGCCTCTCGCTCCCCGCATTGTTTTCCGGTGCGGTGTTCGTGGAGGCGGTCTTCGCCTGGCCGGGAGTGGGGAGGCTCCTGGTGGCAGGCGTCCAGGCCCGCGACTACCCGGTGGTGCTCGCGGCAACGAGCGTGAGCGCGGTGCTCGTGGTGATCGGCAACCTGCTCGCCGATGCGCTCGCGGTCTGGGCTGACCCGCGGCTGCGCCGCGGCGAGGCGGAGCGCGGGACCGGGGGGAGGGGGGGGGCGTGAAGCGGCTGCTGCGCGACGGGCGGAGCGCCTTCGGCGCCGCCGTGCTCTGCGTGACGGTGGTCGTGGCTGCCGCGGCGCCGCTCGTTACCGCAGGTGCGCCGGCGGCGCAGCCCGACGTGGTCGGCGCTCGCTTCCTGCCGCCGCTCGCCACCGACCGGCACGGCGGCTTCCATCCGCTCGGCACCGACCGGTTCGGGCGGGACGTCTGGACGCGGCTCGCTTACGGGGCGCGTGTGTCGTTGTCGGTGAGCGGGCTGGCGGTGCTGCTGTCCGTCGTGCTGGGCGTCGCCGTGGGAGCGGCGGCGGGATACTTCACCGGCGGCGCGGCGCTGGTCCTGCTCGGGATCACCGACTTCGCGCTGGCGCTGCCGCGCGTCGTGCTGCTGTTGCTGCTCGCGTCGCTGTGGCAGCCAAGCGCCGCGCTGGTCATCCTGGTGCTCGGCGGCACCGGATGGATGACCATCGCCCGCCTGGTCTACGGCGAGGTCCGGGCCCTCGCAGTGCGGCCGTTCGTGGAGGGCGCCACGGCGCTCGGGGCCGGCCGCGCGCGCGTGCTGTGGCGCCACATTCTCCCCAACGCGTCCACGCCCGTCATCGTCGCGGTCGCCCTCGGCGTGGGAAACACGATCATGCTGGAAGCGGGCCTGTCGTTCCTCGGACTGGGCGTGCAGCCGCCCACACCCTCGTGGGGCAACATGATCGCGTCGGGACGCGACACCCTCGTCAACGCACCCTGGGTCGCCACGGCGCCAGGCGTCGCGCTCGTGCTCGTCGTAGTTGCATGTACGCTGCTCGGGGACGCGGTTCGGGATGCGTACAGCCGGGAAGCGAGATGAGAGATGCGAGATGCGAGATGCGTCTCCGGACCGTCCACTCTACGCATCCCCCATCCCGCATCTCGCATCCCGCATCACCCCTCCCGCCGCGCCGCCAGCTCGAGTAACACCTGCGGCTCGATCTCATGCCCGCCGTCGAATTGCACGATGCGGAACGGAATACCGTGCGCCGTGAGGCGCGCCGTTTCGCGAGCGAGAAGCTTGGCGGTGATGTACTCGTCCCGCCGTCCCACCACGAGCGTCAGCGCGAGCGGGGCCAGCCGTGAGCGCGCGCCCGCGAGATCCAGGTCCGGCGGCACGTCACCACCCCACAGGATCAGCCGATCGGCGCGCGCCACGCCCCGCGCCAGCCAGCGGCACGCCGTGGCCGTCCCCTGCGAGAAGGCCAGGACGGTGACCCGGACAGCTGGGCGCTTGACGCCACGAAACACCTCCTCGTACACGGCGTCGAGATAGCGCACGTAGTCCTCGATCTCCCCGAGGCGGTCCTCGCGCGTCATCCAGCTCGCGCCCACCTTGCGCTCGGGCGGGGGCGGGACGTCGTCCACGTAGAAGCGCGACAAGCCCTCGGGCGCGACCACGAGGGCCCCGGCCTGCGCAAGCGGCTCGAAGTGTCGCAAGAAGCGCCCCGCGAGCTGCCCGTACCCGTGCAGGACGAACCACACTTCGCCCTCCCCGGGACCAATCGTGCCGAGCGTGAAGTAACGGGCCGTGCGGGTAACCGACAGGTGATGCTCTTGCAAGCGCGCCTCCCCCAATGCGGAATGCGGAATTCGGAGTGCGGAATGTCAGGGTGAGCGTCATGAGGCGAACGACCTCACCTTGAAATTCCGCATTCCACATTCCGCATTCCGCTTTCATGTGATGAGGATCGTCACGATCTCGTGCGGCTCCGCGACGAACCGTACGACGTTTCCTCGGCCTTCGAGCACCAGCGGCGTGGACTCACGCTCGTCCGCGCGCACGCGGTGCGCGCTACGCACGCCGCCGCCGAAGCGCCAAGCCCCCGTGACCTTCCGCTCCGTCGCGTTATAACAGCGCACCACGAACGCCGAGCCCCCCTGCGCCGGCTTGACCGCGGAAGCTACGAGTCCTGCGCCCTCGAGCGCGATGTCGATCGGCGCGGGGTCGAGCTCGACGGCATCGCGCAGCCAAAAGCCGCGGGGGGGGAGGAAACAGTCTTCCCACAGGGCCGGCAGCACGTCGCCGCGCTCGATGTCCAGGGCGGAGACCGGTGCGAGCGCCAGCTCGATCCGCGTGGGTCCCAGGCATTGCGCGAACGGAGTGGCGCACGGCCACGCGGCGTGGCCGGGTCGCGTCGGCAGGTCGTCGCGCGACAGTTGGCCCACCGCGCGCAGCAGGGTCAGCAGCATGTCGCCTGAAGCGGTCCACTCGTACTCGAAGAACCCGGGGGCGAGGAGCGCGAGGCCACGGCCCTCGGTCGCGGCTGCGACGAAGCGATGGGCAGGGGCGGTGGCAACCGGCGTCTCGAGCGGATAGTCGTCGGGTGCGGCTGCCACCGGCCCCCGCGCGACGGCCCCGAACGCCGCTCCCGCGACGGCCACCCCGTCCGCCAGGCCCGTCGGCAGCCGCGCGCGCAGCCGGTGGTCCGTGGCCTGATTGTCGATCTCGAGGACGCACCGGACCACGGGGCTGTCGGCATGAAGGGTAACGACGAGACGGGCGTCGACGCGTCCCCGTCTCCGGGCGGGCATCTTGAGTCGCATTTCCAGCGCCGCGACGAGCGGCCCGGCGGCGAGCCGACGCACCGTAACCGGCCCTCCGGCGCTGCGGCGGCGACCTTGGGCGACGGGGCAAAGGGTGTACGCATCGCCGGCGTCCCCTTCGCCCTCGAGCCGCAGCAGGCCAGCGTAACGCTGCTGTGTGCGGCGGTCATGCAGCGTGAGCGCGCCGGTCCCTTCTAGTCCCACCTCGACCCAGCGGTTGAGCAGCGTCCGGCCACGCACCAGTGCGCCCTCTGCAGAGGGCAGCGGTTGCGGCGCGGCGAGCGAGAGCGCGGTGAGGCCGAGCCCCGGAATGGCGGGGAGCCGGAAGGCCACCCGCACCCGATCGACCTCGTCCTGATCGGGGTAGTGCCGCGCGGCCTCGAGTCGCTCGAGGGCGGTCGTCCGGCCCAGCAGCTGCACCGGAATCGCGCGATTGCCCGCCGTCAGGGCGAACGGTCGGTACCCGGGCCCTATCCGAACGGTGCCGCCCGAGGGCGGCCCCACCGGGACGTCGCGCCGAAACAGTGTCACGTCCGCCACGATGACGCCACCGCGAGGCCGCGTCGCGGGATTCCAGACCACGAGGGACGGATTCCAGTCGGCGCGGCGGGCGCGTGCCGCGTCCGGGTCGTGCCCCACGAGATCGTGCAGGCTGTTGCGCACGATCTCCCGCGCCAGGGTCTTCACCCCCGCGAGCCGTGTCGCCAGGGACGCGGCGACGGCATCGCTCACGCAGCCGGCGACGGCGTCGTGGAACTGGCACCGCAGCAGCGCCCGCCAGGCGAGATCGATGAGCGGTCGCCGGTCGCGTCCTCCCCCCGCTCCCCCCCCTCCCCCCCCTCCCCCGGCGCGACGCGACAGCGCGGCGAGCGGCTCGGCGAATCGCTCGAGCCACAGCTCGACCTCGGAGTTGAGCCGCTTCAGAGGGGCGCGCGTGCCATGTACGCCCTGCAGCGTCCATGCGTAACGGTACGACCACCGCAGCTCGCCGCTCAGGGGTTGGGCCTTCGCGCCCTCCGCCCCTTGGAAGAACTCGTCCAGCCGTGACACGCGGCACGCGCCGCCGCGCCCCGACTCGAGATCCGCCAGAAGGTCGCGTAGCCGCGTGACGTCGGGGTGCGCGGCGTGATGGTCGGCGCCGATGAACACCGGGATATGCCGGCCCGCGGCCCGTGCGACCAGGGTCTCACGGATCGGCGCCCACGTGGCGGGAAGTCGGTCGGCGTCGGCCTCCAGGGCGGCGCCGATCTCGTAGCCCGCGGGGGGCAGATGCCAGAGCAGCACGTCCTTGCCGTCCGGCCCACGCCAGCGATAGAGATCGCGGTCCTGGCCGGGCTCCCCGCCGAGCCCGCGCCACACTACGCCGTACTTGATGTCGAACTCGCGTGCGAGCGTGGGCCAGACGCCGGGGTGCCCGAACGCGTCCGGCGAGTACAGCACGTTGCTCCGGCTCCCCCCTCCCCCCCAACGCTCCGCGTCCACCGCCCCGTACAGCAGATTGCGCACGAGCGCCTCGCCCGACGGGATCAGCTCGTCGGCCAGCACGTACCAGGGACCGATCTGCAGACGCCCGGTCTTCACGAGGGCCCGGATGTCCGCTTCGCGCTCGGGGCGGATGCGCAGGTAGTCCTCGACCAGCACGGTCTGTCCGTCGAGCAGAAAACTGCGGTAGCCGGGGTCCTGCCGCAGCCGTTCGATGAGATCGTCGAGGACGGGCACGAGCCGGGCCTGGAACGCGGCCGCCGGGAGATACCACTCCCGGTCCCAATGCGTATGCGGGATGAGATGAAAGATGAAACCGCTCAAGCGAACGACCAGGGGCCGGCGTACGTTACGGTGTCCATGTCGCGGCGCGCTCCGCCGGCGAAGGTCGACTACCATAACCAACCCAGCCCCCTATGTCACGCCGATCGTTCCTCGTCATCCCCCTTGCGGTCGCACTCGCAGTAGCCGGGAAACGACTGGTCCCCGGTCCCCTCGCGAGCGGCGCCACGCTGCTGCCGTCTGGGTGGCGCATTCGGCCGGCGGGTCGACAGGTCAGCGTGGGGAACCTGCCACTCAATCTCGTCACGCTGTCCGACGGGTCGCTGATCGTGACGAACAACGGCAATGGGCAAAACGGGCTGATGGCGATCAACCCCGGAACAGCAACGATCGCCTGGACGCACCCTTTGCGGGCCGCCTGGCTGGGGCTCGCGCGGAGCGGGCCTTCGGGTGCCGACACGATCTGGGCGAGCGGCGGCGGGACCAACCAGGTGTACCGCTTCACGCGCAGCGGCGCCGAGTGGCACCCTGACACCGCGACGCTCGCCGATACCAGCGCCCGTCTCTTCGCCGCGGGCCTCGCAGTGGTGCCTGCAGGGGGGCTCATCGCGGTGGTCGGCAACTTGAGCGACAGCGTTTACCTGATCGAGACGCACTCCCTTGCCCGCCACGCAGCATTTCCGGTCGGACACCGGCCGTACACCGTAGTCGCGGATTCGGGGCATCTCTACGTGAGCAACTGGGGCGACTCGACGGTGTCGGTCATCGACCTGACCGCCCGACCGCCTGACCGCCCGACCGCCATTTTCGTGGGTCCCCATCCCTCCGCCCTCGCGCTCCGCGGCTCCGCCCTGTTCGCCGCGCTGGCGGGGACGAACGGCGTCGCACGGGTCGATCTCGCGACCAGCAGTGTGACCGAGCAGCTCACCGTCGCACTGGCTCCGCGCGCGCCGGTAGGCAGCGACCCCAACGCCTTGGCCCTGTCCCCCGACGGGCGCACCATGTACGTGGCGATGGCGGGGAACAACGCCGTTGCCGTGGTGCGCGTCGCGCCGCACGCCCTGCGGGTCGCGGGGCTCATCCCCGCAGGGTGGTATCCGACTGCGGTCGCCACCTCCGCGGACGGCCGCGCTCTTTACATTGCGAACGGCAAGGGGAACGGCTCCAAAGCGAACCCCGATGGGCAGTATGTCCCGAACCTCATCACGGGTTCGGTGTCCATCGTACCCGTCCCGGACTCCGCGCGCCTCGCTCGCTATACGCGGCAGGTTCGGGAACTGAGCCCGTACTCCAATCCCGCTCTCCGTCCGGCCGTCCGCCCGTCCGCCTTCCCACCGCAGTTGAAGCACGTGGTCTACATCATCCGCGAGAACCGCACGTACGATCAGGTGTTCGGCGACGTCTCACAGGGCGACGGCGAGGCGCACCTCGCGATCTTCAATGATTCCGTCACGCCCAACGCCCATGCGATCGCCCGCCGCTGGGTGTTGTTCGACAACTTCTACGTGGACGGCGAGGTCAGCGCCGACGGGCACGAGTGGACGGATCGGGCATTCGCGAACGACTACAACGAGAAGACCTGGCCGCAGATCAACTCCCATCGGCGGGCGTGGGACATGACGAGTGGAGAGGACGTGGTGAACCCGCGCGACGCTTACCTCTGGGATGCGGCGCGCCGAAAGGGGTTATGGGTAGTGAATTTCGGCGAGATGACCGAGTCCGACGAGCGTGACTCGACCGCCGCCACGCAGCCGCACACGAATGTCTCCGGACTCGAGCAGATCACCGCGGCCAACTACCCCGGCTTCGTGCTCCGCATCCCCGACACGACGCGCGCCCGGCTGTTCGCCGACTCGGTGGACAGCTGGGACCGCCAGGGCAAGTTCCCCGATCTCATCTTCTTATGGCTGCCGCGCGACCACACCCAGGGTCGGCGCGCGGGCAGTCCGACGCCGCGAGCGATGGTGGCCGACAATGACCTCGCTCTGGGAGAAGTGATCGAGCGGTTGGGCCGCTCCCCGGCGTGGGCCTCGATGGTGGTGTTCGCGCTCGAGGACGATGCGCAGAACGGCCCCGACCATGTGGATGCGCACCGGTCGGTGCTGCTCGTCGCATCACCCTACGCACGCCACGGCGTCGTGGACAGCACCTTCTACACAACCAGCTCCGTGGTGCGCTCGATCGGGCTCATCCTAGCCCTCCCACCCCTGAGCCAATACGACGCGGCGGCGACGCCTCTCCTGAACGCCTTTACCCAACGCATCGATTCGACGCCGTTTGTTCACGTACCAAGTAGTTGGCCCCTCGACGAGCCCAACCCGCACGCGTTTCGCTCTCGCATTCCGGCCGACGACTTCGCGGCACCGGACCGAGCCGATGAGGCGCTGCTGAACTGGGAGATCTGGACCAGCGTGCACGCGGGTTCGCTGCCGCCGCCGGTCAGGCGGTCGCTCGTTGTGCAGCAGTCGCTGGCCGCGAAGTGAGAGCCTCTTGTGTTGCGTCGTCGCAACGTCGGAGGGTCGCCGCCGCGCGGGCCCGTTTCCTACAAGGCGTTTCCCTTTACGCAGCAACGACTTGGTCGTGCTGCGCCAGCGCCACATGAGTTTGGTCATGAGTAGCGCCTGCTCTCGCAGCCGGCACTGCAACGCGGGAGGCCGGGACGGGACGCGGACACCTTGAACCAGCGGTGAAACGTGAAAGCCGTACGCCAGTCGAGAGTTGCCGCACCCCGATCCGAGAACCGCTGGAGCCGCGCCAAATCTCATTCGGGAAAACGGGCGAAGAATTAACGAGCACAGCGAATATTGAAGACGCACCGGGAGCAGTCGAAGTAACGCGGGTCTAAACCGACCGTGGCGCGTGGTGCCAGCCCGCAGCAGTGCCGAAGCCACGCCCGATGCGTTGGGCGCCGGTCGCTCCCAACCCGCCTCACCCCAGCCTCGCACGTTCCCCATTATGCGACAACTCGTTAGCGGTGCTGCGCAGCCATCGGGGCGCGGGCATGGATCTCCCCCGGCTCCTTTCTGGAACGTGGCATGTGCCTTGCTCCCACGCAGTCGATCGTTAGCAACTCAATCGAAGTTCACCGACGTGAGACAGGGTGCGGGGGGCACGCTCCAGTGCCCCCTGAGAGGGACACCTGGGGCTGATGTCACCGCTGAATCCCGCAGGGACATCTAGGGACGGCAGTGCGCGGAACAGCGTGGCCGTCGAAATGCCGCCCCCGCCAGGGGCCGGTTGCACGGCGCCGCCGACTGCGCTTCCCACAGCGCCCCCTCGTCCGCGCGTGCGTGGCAAGTTCCTCTATACCGGCGACGACAAGTTCTACATCCGCGGCGTGACCTACGGGACGTTCCGCCCACGCCCCGACGGCAGCGAGGTTCCCGAGCCCGACGTCGTGGAGCGGGATTTCACGCTCATGGCGGGGAACGGGATCAACGCCGTGCGCACCTATTCGGTGCCGCCGCATTGGCTGCTGGACGCCGCGGAGCGCCACAACCTGCGCGTCATGATCGGGCTGCCCGTGGAACGCCATATCGGGTTTCTCGCCGATAAGAAGAAGGGTGCCCGCCACATCGAAGCGGTGGTACGCGCTGGCGTACGGGCCTGCGCCGGTCACCCGGCCGTCCTGTGCTACGCGGTGGGCAACGAGATCCCGGCGGCGGTGGCGCGCTGGTTCGGCCGCCGCCGGGTCGAGCGCTACCTCGAAGCGCTGTACCGCGCCGCCAAAGACGAGGCGCCGGAGAGCCTCGTCACCTACGTAAGCTATCCGTCCACCGAGTACCTGCGGCTCGACTTCCTCGACCTCGTCTGCTTCAACGTCTACCTCGAGTGCCAGGAGCGGCTGCAGGCCTACCTCGCCCGGCTGCAGACGCTCGCGGGAGATCGCCCCCTCATCATGACCGAGCTCGGGCTCGACAGCCGGAGGCACGGCGAGCACATGCAGGCACGGACGCTGGACTGGCAGGTGCGCAGCGCCTTCGCTTCGGGGTGCGCCGGCGCGTTTGTGTACGCGTGGACCGACGAGTGGCATCGCGCCGGGGAAGACGTGGCGGACTGGGACTTCGGCCTCACGCGCCGGGACCGGAGCCCCAAGCCGGCGCTGCGCGCGGTGCGCGAGACCTTCGCGGACGTGCCGTTCTCGCCGACCCTCCCTTGGCCGCGCGTGTCCGTCGTCGTCTGCACGTACAACGGGTCGCGCACCATCCGCGACTGTCTCAAGGGGTTGGGGCGGCTCGAGTACCCTGACTACGAAGTCATCGTGGTGGACGACGGATCCACAGACCGCACCGCCGCCATCGCGCGCGAGTACGACTGCCGGCTGATCAGCACCGAGAACCGCGGCCTCGCCAGCGCCCGCAACGTGGGCCTGGCGGCGGCCAGGGGTGAGATCGTCGCCTACCTCGACGACGACGCCTCCCCCGATCCGCGCTGGCTCACGTATCTCGCGGCCACGTTCATGACCACGTCGCACGCTGCGGTAGGCGGCCCGAACATCGCGCCTCCCGGGGACGGACCGATCGCTGAGTGTGTGGCGCGCGCGCCGGGCGGGCCCGTGCATGTCCTCCTCACTGATCGCGAAGCCGAGCACATCCCCGGCTGCAACATGGCGTTCCGCAGAGCCTGCCTCGAGGCGATCGGCGGTTTCGACCCGCAGTTCCGGGTCGCCGGCGACGACGTGGACGTGTGCTGGCGGCTCCAAGAGCGGGGCTGGACCCTCGGCTTCAGCCCGGCCGCCATGGTCTGGCACCATCGCCGCAATTCCCTGCGCGGGTACTGGAAGCAGCAGGTCGGGTACGGGCGGGCGGAAGCGATGCTCGAGCGCAAGTGGCCCGAGAAGTACAACGGCCCGGGGCACGTGCGCTGGGCGGGCCACATCTACGGTAACGGGCAGACCCACGCGCTCGGCTGGCGTCGGTCGCACGTGTACCACGGCATCTGGGGTGTGGCGCCATACCAGTCCCTGTACGAGCCCGCACGGAGCCTGCTCGCCTCGCTGCCGCAGATGCCCGAGTGGCACCTGATGACGGTGATCCTGGCGGGGATCACCGCGTTGAGCGCCGCCTGGAGCCCGCTGCGGTTCGCGCTGCCAGGGCTCGTCCTCGCGGTGCTGGTGCCCGTGACGCAAGCCTGCGTCAGCGCGGCGCGCGCGTCGTTCCCCGACGCGCCGCCCGGCCGCATGTCCCGCATGATGCGACGGCTGCTGACGGGGGCCCTTCACGTCCTCCAACCGATCGCTCGACTGCGCGGGCGGCTCCGAGAGGGCCTCACGCCGTGGCGGTGTCACGGGACGCTGCGGCCGGCACCGCTCTGGCCCGTGACGATTTCCCTGTGGTGCGAGCGCTGGGAGGCGCCGACCAACCGCCTACAAACGATTGAAGCCACCTTGCGCTCGGCCGGCGCCTGCGTGCTGCGGGGCGGCCCGCATGACCGGTGGGACCTGGAGGTGCGGGGCGGGTTCTTGGGCGCCGCCCGGATGCTGATGGCGGTGGAGGAGCACGGCGGCGGGCGGCAGCTCGTGCGGTTGAAAGCCTGGCCCGACGTTCCGGTCCGGGCCCCGATCCTCACGGCAGGCCTCGCGGCGCTCGCGCTTGCCGCGTTCCAGGATCAGGCCTGGGCTGCCGCCGGCGCCCTCGGCCTGGCCGCCCTGGTGCCCGCGCTGAAAGCGCTCGAGGAAAGCGCGGTCTCCATGGCGACGGTGGCCAGCAGCCTCAGGCGACTTCGCAACGGGGACGCGTGAAGGGCGACGTCGGTTTGTACCGCCGCCTGTCGCAGCAGGCGCGGCCCTACTGGCTCCACTTCACCGCGCTGTTCGGGCTCGGGCTGCTCGCGAGCCCCATCGCGCTCCTCAACCCGGTGCCGCTCAAGATCGTGGTGGATTCGGTGCTCGGCGGGCGGCCCCTGCCCCCGTTCCTGCAGGCCGTCCTGCCTCAAGCGGTGACGCAGACGGCGGCCGCCATCCTGCTCGTCGCCATCGGCCTGCTCCTCGCCGTCGCCGTCATCGGTCAAGTTCAGGGACTCACGAGCACGCTGCTGCGCACCTGGGTCGGTGAGCGGCTCGTCTTGGATTTGCGCTCCCAGATCGTCGATCAAGTCCAGCGCCTGTCGCTGCTCTATCACGATTCGCGCGGCACCGCCGACTCGCTCTACCGCATCCAACACGACGCCCCGGCGATCCAGAACATCTTGGTTGACGGCGTGATCCCGTTCATCACGGCGGCCATGACACTCGCGACCATGATCGTCGTCACGGCCCGGCTCGACTGGCCGCTCGCCCTCGTCGGACTGGGCGTGTGCCCTCCCCTCCTCATCCTTTCACGCGTCTACCGCGGGCGCCTGCGCAAGCAGTCGCGGCACGTGAAGAAACTTGAGGCCAAGACGCTCGCGGTCGTCCACGAGACGCTGGGGGCGCTGCGTGTGGTGAAGGCGTTCGGGCAGGAGGCGCGCCAGACCGACCGCTTCGTCCGGCGCGCCCGCGAAGGCATGGCCGCGCGCATCCATGTGGCCCTCGTCGAAGGACGCTTCGGCATCCTGGTCGGCCTGACGGCCGCGCTCGGTACCGCCGCCGTCCTGCTCATCGGCGTGCGCCATGTGCACGCCGGCGTCCTCACCCTCGGCCAGCTGCTGATGGTGCTGACCTACCTCGGGCAGCTGTACGATCCTCTCAAAACGATCAGCCGGAAGGCGGCGGCCATGCAGTCCTACCTCGCGAGCGCGGAACGCCTGTTCGCGCTCCTGGACGAGCGGCCCGACGTCCCCGAGCGCCCCAACGCGCGACCCCTCAAGCGCAGCGCGGGCGCCGTGGCATTCCGGGGCGTCTCGTTCGGCTACGACGTGGATCGTCCCGTGCTCCACCAGGTCACGTTCGAGATTGCGCCCGGCGCCCGCGTGGCGCTCGCCGGGGCGACCGGGGCCGGCAAGACGACCCTCGTGAGCCTCCTCACTCGCTTCTACGATCCCACCGAGGGCGCCATCCTGCTCGACGGCGTGGACCTGCGCGACTATCGCCTCGCCGACCTGCGCGGCCAGTTCGCCATCGTGCTCCAAGAACCGCTGCTGTTTTCGACCAGCATCGCCGAGAACATCGCCTATGGGCGGCCGGGGGCGAGCGAGTGGCAGATCGCGGAGGCGGCGAGGGCGGCGGGCGCGCACGACTTCATCTGTCGCTTGCCGCATGGCTACGCGACGGCGGTCGGCGAGCGCGGCATGCAGCTGTCCGGCGGCGAGCGCCAACGGGTCGCGCTGGCCCGCGCGTTCCTCAAAGACGCGCCCCTCCTGATCCTCGACGAGCCCACGAGCTCCGTGGACGTGAAAACCGAAGCCGCCATCCTCGAGGCGATGGACCGCCTGATGCAGGGCCGCACTGCGTTTCTGATCACCCACCGGCAGAGCGCGCTCGCGACCTGCGACGTGCGGCTGCACTTGGAGCGGGGACGCCTCCTAGAGACCGCCCCGTCACTGGTATGCCAGGAACCGTGAGTCGGAAGCCGCCCAAGGCCGTTCTGTGGGGAAGGCTCTCGTGGCACGCAGCCGCCCGGGCCTGGACCACATTTGCGGTGAGTGCGGCCCAGCCTGAGAGCATCGAAGTGCTTCGCAACGGAAAAAAGTCGGCCACGTATCGTCTCGTGGGGGCCGGGCCCGACGGCGAGTCGATCATCGCCCAGCGCCCGCCCACGGCGCGGGCGGTGATCGAGCGGACCGTCTACGAGCGAATCCTGCCGCGGCTCCGCGTCACTGCGCCGCGGTACTACGGGTGCAGCGAAGAAGGTCGCGACTTCGTCTGGCTGTTCTTCGAAGACGTGGGCGACGAGCGCATCACCAAGACCGACCCGGCTCACCTGGCGCTCGCGGCCCGCTGGGTCGGATCGGTGCACACCGGGGCGACCACCATCGCCGCGGCACGCGACCTGCCCGATGGCGGACCGCCCCGCTACCTGGACCATCTGCGGACCGGCCGTCACACGATCCGCGTCAATCTCGCCAATCCGGCGCTCGCCCCCGCGGACGTGGCCCTGCTCGAGCGCCTCGTGATTGACCTCGACGCTCTCGAGCGCTGCTGGGCCGGCATCGCGGCCGCCTGCACCGGCATCCCCGCGACGCTGACTCACGGCGACATCAAGCGGAAAAACATCTACGTCCGGACCAGCGCGAGCGGGCCCGCGCTCTTCCTCGTCGACTGGGAGACCGCCGGTTGGGGCGTGCCGGCCGCGGACCTGCCGCTCGTCGACTTGACGACCTACTGGTCCGTGGTGCGGCCCCGCTGGCCCGACGTCCGGCTCGAAGACGTACAGCGACTCGCGGTGGTGGGCCGGATCTTCTGGCAACTCGCCGGGATGCGTTGGGTGAGCCCGGAGCTCGCATACGACCGGGCGCTGTACCTCACCCGGCCGATGTGCTGGCTGCGGGTTTTTCACGAGCGGCTCGCCGCCGCCGTCCGGGAACTGGAGGCGCTCACATGATCGGCGCCCGTGCGCTACCCCGCCCCTCCATCCCCGGCACAGCAGAGCCCGGCTGGGCCGAGCTGTGCGAGGTGCTCGGGGAAGTGCTCGCTGACCACGGCGTAGACGGGGGCCCCATCGAACTGGAACGCCTGAAGTCGCGGGTCTATCGCCTGGGGGCCGGAGCGGACGGTCGCGCGCACTCGTTCGTGCTGAAGCGGTTCGATCCCTGGCTCGCGCGGCGCAACGAGCTCGTGCTGCAGCGCTGGCTGCCCGCGCTCGGGCTGGGCGAGCGCTGCGCGCACCTGCTCGCAACCGCCGCGGAACGGCACGGCGCGTGCGTGTGGCACGTGTACGAAGACCTCGGCGAGGGCGCGCTGGACACGCCGCATCCGGACCCGGAGCGCGTGGGGGCCGTCGTGGCTCTCATCGCCGAGCTCCACACCCGCGCCGCCGGCCACGCCCTCGTGCCTGAGTGCCGGCACTTCTGCGGCAACCTGGGCGTACCGTTCTTTGCGGCGAACCTGCGTGACGCCATCGCCGCGCTCGAGGACCTCGCTCCCCCCCGCGTCGAGCCGACGCCCGAGCAGGGGGAGCTGCGCGGTCGCCTGCTCGACCGGCTGTACCGGCTGCGCGACGAGCTGCTGGAGCGCGTGCAGCTGCTCGAGGTCATGGGAGGGCCCGACACCCTGCTGCACGGCGACCTGTGGACCACGAATGCGTTCGTCGGCGAAACACCCCACGGGGACGGTCTGACGGCGCGGCTGATCGATTGGGACCACGCGGCGGTCGGTCCCGTGACCTACGATCTGTCGACGTTCCTCTACCGCTTCCCGAAAGCCGCGCGCCCCTGGATTCTCGAGCAGTACGCGCACGCCGTGGCGCGCGCAGGCTGGCACTTGCCGCCCACACGTGCCCTCAACGCGATGTTCGAGACCGCCGAGTACGCGCGCTATGCGAATCGCATCATCTGGCCCGCCGTGGCGCTGCTGGAGGAGCATGCGGCGTGGGGGTTCGAGCAGCTCGCCGAGGTCGAACGTTGGTTCGACGCTCTGGAGCCGGCGCTCCCCGACTGATGGCGACGGTCCTGCTCTCGCCCTTCCGCGTCGCCAACTCCCCGGATTGGGGTGGGCACTTCTGGGTGTACATGCAGTACGCCGCGGGGCTACGCCAGCTGGGGTGCCAGGTCTACTGGCTCGAGCAGTTGCGCCGCGGCAAGGATCCCGACCGAGACGCCCACGCCGTGGCAACGTTTCGCGAGCGGATGGAACGCTTCGGGTTCGGCCAGCGCGTCCTCCTGTATCAGCTCGGCGACGGAGCAGACGCGCCCATCGAGTGGGTCGGCGTCACCGAGCGCGAAGCCGAAGCGCTGCTGCGGCACGCCGATCTCCTGCTCAATTTCCATTACGCGATCGATCCTCGGATGCTCGCCTGCGCGCGCCGCACCGCCCTCGTGGATATCGATCCGGGGCTGACCCAACTCTGGATGAGCACGGGACAGCTCTCGGTCCCAGCGCACGACGTCTACTTCACCATCGGCGAGACCGTCGGCACGCCCGCCGCTCGCTTTCCCGACTGCGGCGTGCCGTGGGTGCACATTCGCCCGCCCGTGTGCCTCGAGCTCTGGCCGTACGTGTACGACGCGCGCTGCCCAGCGTTCACGACGGTCGCCGGGTGGTGGTCAGGCAAGTGGGTCAAGGTGATGGAAAACGGGAAGGAGGTCTGCCACGACAACAACAAGCGCCTCGCCTTCCTCGAGTACGTGCAGCTCCCCGAAATGACGAGCCAGCCGCTCGAGCTGGCGCTCCATTTCGCGGAGCGCGACGGCGAGGACCGGCAGCTCCTCGAGCGCCATCACTGGCGCGTGCGCGCGGCCCAGGAGGCGTCGGGCACGCCGGAGCGGTATCGGGCCTACATCCAGGGCTCGCGAGGGGAGTGGAGCTGCGCCAAGCGTTTCTTCGTCAGGCTGCAGAACGCCTGGGTGAGCGACCGTACGGTGTGCTATCTCGCCAGCGGCAAGCCCGCGGTCGTCCAGCATACCGGACCCAGCGCCTACCTGCCGAACGGGGAGGGCCTGTTTCGCTTCACGACCCTCGAAGAGGCAGTCGCCGCGATCGAGACCGTGAACGCGGATTACGAGCGGCACTGCCGCGCCGCCCGGGCCATGGCCGAAACGTACTTCGACTCCAAGCAAGTCCTCGGGCGGATCCTGAGCGCGGCTCTCCCCCGATGAAATACCTGATCGTGAACGCGGATGACTTCGGGGCCAGCCGTGGGACGAACCGCGGGATCATCGCGGCGCACCGCCGCGGCATCGTGACCAGCACAAGCCTGCTCGTGAACACACCGTGGAGCGAAGCAGCGGCGGCCCTCGGCAAGACGGTCCCCGGCCTGAGCATCGGCCTGCACATCGATCTCGACCGCCTGGGCGGTGCCGACCCTCGTGCCGACGTGCACCGCCAGTTCGGCCGCTTTCAGGAGCTCACCGGCGGTCCACCCACCCACCTCGACTGCCACCATAACGTGCACCGCGAGTCCCACCTCCTGCCGGGCCTGCTCCAGCTGGCCCGTCAATACGGCCTGCCGCTACGCGAGCACTCCGTCGCACGCTACTGCTCGAAATTCTACGGGCAGTGGGGTGGCGAGACGCACCTGGAGCAGATCGGCGTAGACAACCTGGCACGCTTGCTGGAGACCGAAGTACAGGACGGCGTGACCGAGCTGAGCTGTCATCCGGGCTACGTCGATCCCGACCTCCGCTCCAGCTACGCCGTCGAGCGGGAAGCCGAGCTGCGTGCCTTGTGCGACCCGGCGGTGCGCGCGGTTCTCGCGACCCACGACATCCAGCTCGTGGGGTTCCGGGATCTGGCCGGCCTGCTGGCGGGCAACCCGGCCTAGGAGGGATCCCTGTCCGTAGCCACCGTGGTCATCTCGCCCGACAACGTGGCGAATTTCCCAGACGGCGGCGGCCACTTCTGGGTCTACATGCAGTACGCCCAGGGGCTCATCCGGTCGGGGTGCGACGTGTACTGGCTGGAACAGTTTCGCCGCGGCGATGACCCCGACCGCGACGCGCGCGCCCTCGCCACGTTCTTCCAGCGGCTGGCCCGTTTCGGGCTCGACGGCAAGGTGCTGCTGTATTCCCTGAACGATCGGGCGGACTCGACCGAGGCCTCCTTCGAGTACATCGGCACGACGCGTTCCCGGGCGGAAGCGGTCCTGCGGCAGGCCGATCTGCTCCTCAACTTCCACTACGCCATCGACCCGCGTCTCCTCGCTTGCCCGAGACGCACCGCCCTCGTGGATATCGATCCCGGCTTGCTGCAGCTGTGGATGAGCACGGGACAGCTTCGCGTGGCACCGCACGACGTCTACTTCACCACCGGAGAAACGGTCGGCACGGCCGCCGCCCGATTCCCCGACTGCGGCCTTGATTGGGTCCGGATCCGCCCGCCCGTCTGCCTTGACCTCTGGCCCTACGTGCACGACCCGCGCTGCGAGGCGTTCACGACGGTCGCCGGGTGGTGGGCAGGGCTCTGGATCAAACAGATCGAGGACGGCAAGGAAGTTCTGCACGAGAATACCAAGCGGGTCTCCTTCCGCGAGTTCGTGGCACTGCCGCGCCTCACGAGGCAGGTGCTCGAGCTGGCACTCTGCCTCGCCGACGGCGACGGCGCCGACCGCGAGCTGTTCGAAAGCCAGGGGTGGCGGGTGCGCCACTCGCGGGACGTGGCCGGCACGCCCGAACAGTACCAGGCCTATATCCAGGGGTCGCGCGGCGAGTTCAGCTGCGCCAAGCCGTCATGCATGAAGTTCCAGAATGCCTGGGTGAGCGACCGGACGCTGTGCTATCTCGCGAGCGGCAAGCCCGCGGTCGTGCAGCATACCGGTGCGAGCGCCTACCTCCCCAACGGCGACGGCCTCTTCCGGTTCACCACGCTCGAGGCGGCCGCCGCTGCGCTGGATGCCGTCTGCAGCGATTACGAACGGCATTGCCGCGCCGCCCGCGAGATCGCGGCGGCGCACTTCGATGCCACGCAGGTCGCCGCCAAGATCCTGAGCGAGGCACTGCCGTGAACGGCTGGCGCGTCCTCGGCGCGGGGCTGCTGCTGTTCGCCGCCCAGCCAGCGACACGTTCCGGGCCCACGCCGCGCTTCGACCACGTCGTCATCGTCGTGGAAGAGAATCACGACTACTCGGATGTGATCGGCAACCCGGCGATGCCGTACCTGAACCGCCTCGCGGACCGCTATGGTCTCGCTACGCAATACTACGCCAACACCCACCCGTCCATCGGGAACTACTTCATGCTCACCGTCGGCGACACGGTCACCAACGACGACGATTTCTCGGGGACCGTGACGCGGGACAACATCGTGCGACGCCTGGTCGCCGCGGGGAAGACGTGGAAGTCTTACGCCGAGGATCTGCCGTCCGTGGGCTACACGGGGGACGGCCCCGGCGCCTACGCCCGGCGGCACAATCCCCTGTCCTACCTGTCGGACGTCGTGCACGACCCGCTGCAGCGCCAGCGGCTGGTGCCGTTCTCGCAGTTCGCCAGCGACTTCGCCAACAAGGCGTTGCCGAACTACGCGTTCATCGTGCCGAACCTGTGCCACGACGCGCACAGCTGCGGCCTCGACTCGGCGGACCAGTGGCTTCGGTCCAACATGGCCCCTCTGATCGCGAGTCCCGATTTCCAACGGGGCGGCCTCCTGATCCTCACCTTCGATGAAGCATCGGGGAGTGACAAGACCCATGGCGGAGGACGGATCGCGTGGGTGGCGGTGAGCGGGAAGTCGAGGCGCCGCTACCAGTCCGCCGCCCTGCACCAACATCAAAGCACGCTCCGGCTCACGGCGGAAGCGCTGGGCCTGACCACCTTTCCCGGCGCGGCGGCGACCGCTCCCGAGATGGCGGCATTCTTCGAGCAGGGCGCACGGCGATGAGGACACTGCGCGTCGGATTTCTGCTCCCGCACTACTCGCGGCGCAGCAGGAGCTACATGCCCACCGTGGTGCGCGCGCTCGCGGACGCCGGCGTGGTCGTCGATGTCATCCATCCCGTGCAGCAGGCGGTCGAGCTGTCGCAGCTCCGGGTCGAGCACGACTTGTACGTCCTAAGGCAGATGAGCGGTCTCGCCTTGAGTCTGGCCGGAGCGCTGGACGAGGCGGGCGCCGCCATCGTGAACCCGTATCCCGCGTCCGCGGCTCTGCACGACAGGATCATCGCTACTCGCACGCTGCAGCTCGCGGGCGTGCCGGTGCCCGCCACGTACCTCGCGGCGGACGCCGCGGCACTAGCTCCGCAGCTTGAGGACGGACCGCTCGTCATCAAGCCATACCACGGAGGGGGCGGCCACGGCATTCGCATCGTTCGCAGCGCCGCTGAGCTCGCAGCGATAGACTGCGGCCGCGAGCCCGTGTTCGCGCAGCGCTATCACCCGCCGCAGGGCCGCGATCGCAAGATCTACATGATCGGCGACCAAGTGTTCGGGGTCAAAAAAGTGTTTCCGCGTCGGACCGAAGAAGAGAAACTGGGCGAGCCCTTCACGCTCACGCCGGAGCTGCGCGACATCGGGCTCCGTTGCGGCCGGGCATTCGGTATCGACCTGTTCGGCATCGACGTCGTGGAAAGCGAGGGGCAGCCGTACGTCGTGGACATGGACAGCATCCCCGGATACAAGGGCGTTCCGGACGCGCCCAGGCGCCTGGCGCAGTACTTCCACGCCGCCGCGGAGCGGGCGGCGCGGGGAGAGCCCGTACTGCAGGAGACGCTCGCGTGACGCGGGTGCGGGGCTTCCCTGCCGTCGCCGTGGCACTGCCCCTGGTCGGGCTCCTCGCCGCGGCGGTGTCCCGTCCGGCTGCCGCCCAGGTAGGGGCGACCACCGACATCATCACCGGCACGGTCACTGGTGCCGACAGCCAGCCTCTCGCGGGAGCCATCGTCGTGGCGACCTCGGTTGAGACCCGGGTGTCGCGTCAGCGGACGACCGATGCGCGTGGGCGCTACACCATCGTCTTTCCCGACGGGGGCGGGCGCTACGAGCTGACGGCGCGCTTCATCGGGATGGCCCCGGCCCAGATCACGGTCGCGCGCCAGGCGGACGAAGACCGGATCGAAGCGACCATCCGGATGGGGCTGTTCGCCGTGGCGCTCGAGCCTGTCACGGTCAGCGCGCGGTCCAACACGCGGAGCGATGCGGTGGGACCGGGCTCGAGCGGACGCGGTTACAGCCCGGAGCAGCTCGCTCGCCTGCCGATCAACGCCTCCGACTTGAACACCGTGGCGACGTTGCAGCCCGGGGTCCTCGGGATGCGCGAGACCGATTCCACCGTGACGGCGTTCTCCGTCGCCGGGCAGCGACCTACGGCCAACAGCGTCACTCTCGATGGCCTGTCGTTGGGCTCGGGGAGCGTGCCGCAGGACGCCGTCCGCTCCATCCGAGTCGTCACCAACGTCTACGATGTCGCCCGCGGCCAGTTCTCAGGCGGGCTCATCACGTCCACGACGCGCGGCGGCACCAACGTCCCGCAGGGCTCTTTCACCTATGCGCTGCGCGACCGCGATCTCGCCTGGGGCGAAGCCACCGCGTCGCCGTTCGGTCAAGGTGCCACGCAGAACCAGGTAAGTGGTGGCATGGGCGGCCCGATCGTCCCCAACAAGCTCTTCCTCTTCGGGGCCCTCCAGGGACGCTGGCGCGGGCAGGCGCTGCCCTCGCTCGTGACCGCCGACCCCGGCACGCTCGTGCGGCTGGGTGTGAGCCCCGATTCGGCGGCGCGCTTCATCGGGCTCGCGCGCTCGAGTGGAGCGCCCGCCACCGTCGACGGCCTCCCGAACGACCGCATCGGCGACAACACCATCGCCTTGGCCCGCCTCGACTGGGATGTCTCGGGCGCTCACACGCTCACGCTGCGGCTGGACGGCCGCTGGGATTCCCAGGCGCCCGCCCGGGTGAGAACGCTCAGCCTTCCTGCGACCGGCGGGACTCGCTCGGAGCGTGGTGGTGGCGCGATGGCCTCGCTCACGTCGTACGTCGGCGGGAGCTTCATCAACGACCTCCGGGCCTACGTCTCCGCCACCCGCCGGGACGCGCGCCCCTACTTGGCGGTTCCGGCGGCCCTGGTCGAGGTGGTCTCCAACCTCCCCGACGGCCGCCAAGGTGTGGCGACGCTTTCCTTCGGCGGCAGCAACGGCTTCCCCCAGCACATCGACAATCGGAGCGTCGAGGTCACGGAGGAGTTCTCCTGGCTGCCCGGCCGCACGGCGCATCGGCTGAAAGTCGGCGCGTACATGAACGGTACGCGCCTCGAGGAAGACCAGACGCCGGACCAGCTGGGTACATTCGTGTACCGGTCGCTCGCGGCCCTCGCGGCGGACAGCCCCGCGACGTTCACGCGGACCCTCGCGCCGCAGGTCCAGCAGGGGACGGCATGGAACAGCGCCGTGTACGCAGGCGACACCTGGCGGGCGGGCGGCAGGCTGCAACTCACCTATGGCGTCCGGCTCGAAGCTGCCCGGTTCAGCGGCGCCCCGCCCTACAATCGCGCCGTGGATTCCCTGTTCGGAGTGCGCACCGACCGGATCCCGGGCGAGGTACATGTCTCGCCGCGCGTCGGCTTCACCTGGGCATTAGGCGGCGGGTCGGGCGGGCCGCAGACCACCTTCCTGCGCGGCGGGGCCGGCGACTTCCGCAGCCTGACGCCGACATCGCTCTACGCCGCCGCGCTGGGCGCCCCGGGGCTCGCCAGCGCGGAAACCCAGCTCGCCTGCGTCGGCTCGGCCGTGCCGACACCCGATTGGGCACGGTACGCCCAGGATCCCTCTACAATCCCGTCGCAATGCAGCGACGGCGCTCCGGCCGTCACCACCCCTGCCCATCCCAACGTGACCGTGTTTGCTCCGGAGTTCACGGCGCCCCGCGCCCGGCGCACCTCCCTGGCACTGGTGCAACGCTTCGGCAGCAGCAACTACTGGGTGACGCTGGAGGGAAGCTACGCGCGCGGCCTCAGCCAGTACGGCTTCCGCGACCTGAACCTGGACACCACCTCGCGGTTCGCTCTCCCGGACGAGGCCGGGCGGCCCGTCTATGTGCCTACCGACTCGATCGTCCCGGCCACGGGCGCGGTTAGCTCCACGGCCTCTCGCCTCCATCCCGAGTTCGGCAGCGTGCTGCTGGCGCGCTCCGATCTCCAGTCGGACACGAAGCAGCTCACCCTCACCTTCACCGGGGCGACGCGGTGGGGCGCGGCGTTCCGGCTCGCGTACACGTTGACGCGGGCCCGGGACCAGTCGTCCTTCGCGTGCTGCGCCGCGTCGTCCGGGTTCGCGGCGCCGACCACCGGCGGTGACCCGAACGCGCTCGAGTGGAGCAGCAGCGGTCTCGAGCGGCGCCATGCGTTCGTGGGCACCGCGTCGCTTCCCATCACGCGGGCGCTCGAGATCAGCGCCATCGGGAGCGTTACGTCGGCGATCCCGTTCACCCCGATCGTCGGGTCCGACATCAACGGCGACGGCGCCAGGAACGACCGCGCCTTCATCTTCGATTTCGATCCGGGCCGGACGGCCGACACGGCCGTCGCCCGCGGCATGCAAGCGCTGCTCGCAACCGCGCCCTCGGCCGTGCGCAGCTGCCTCCGCCGCCAGCTCGGCACGATTGCCGCGCGGAACTCCTGCACCGGCTCCTGGCAGCCCGCGTTTGATCTACAGCTCAACTGGCGACCCGCGTGGTTCGGACGGGAGCGGCGGCTCACGATCTCGCTGCTGACGGTGAACCTGCTCGGCGGCCTCGACGAATGGCTACACGGCGCCCCGAACCTGCGCGGGTGGGGGTACGCCGCGGCGCCTGACCCCGTGCTCCTGTACGTGCGCGGCTTCGACCCGGCCACGAAAGCGTTCCGCTACACCGTAAACGAGCGGTTCGGCGCCACCGCGAGCGCCAACGGCGGAGTCAGCTTCCCGTTCCAGATCGCCCTCCAGGGCCATTTCGCGATCGGTCCGGGCCGGATCCGCCGGAGCCCCCCTTCCCCCGGCGTGCGGCAGCCGCCAGCGGACCTGCCCGCTCCCATCGTGTCGGCCAACCCCGTGACCGCGATCCTGGGGTTGCGGGATTCGCTTCACTGCACGCCCGACCAGGTCGCTCAACTGCGGGCCATCGCCGACTCGCTCGACGCGCGCAATCGCTTGCTCCCCGAGTCGCTGGACGCCGACGTGAAGCTCGCCGCCGCGCGGGACAACGCGCGGTGGGCGCTCGAGCGCGCTCGCGCCGTGCTCACGATCGAGCAATGGAGCAGGCTGCCCGACGCGCTCAAGGCTGCGGGCGCGACGTAGACCTCGCCAGGCTCGAGTGTCGCCGTTAGGTTAGCCTCTCGAGGCTGCTGTGACATTCCCGAGCCGACTCTCCCGCGCGCTTGCCGCGACGAGCGCGGCGTCGTTCCTGGCCATCGTGCTGGCCTACGCCCTCGGCCCCTCCGATCGCTGGCACCGCACGCTCATCGCAGATGCGTCCTGGACCTGGGCCGCGGTCTTCGCGTCGCTTGCTTGCGGGCTCGCGCTACGGCGCGCGCCCCGGGGCGAGCGCCGCGCGTGGCGCTGGATCGGGGGGGGGTGCGCCGCGTTCTTGGTCGGCCAGATGGCCTGGAACTACTACGACCTGTGGCTGCGGGTGCGGCCGCCGTACCCGTCGCTCGCGGACATCGCCTTCCTCGTCACGTATCCCTGCTTCGGGATGGCGGTGCGCGACCTCGTCCAGCTGCAGCCGCAGCGGCGCCCCGATCCGGAGGTCGCGATCGACGCCGGTCTCGTCACCTTCACCGCCGTTGCCCTCACGTACGCGTACCTCGTGGCGCCGCTGCTGCAGACCGGCGGCCCTCCCCTCGCCGTCGCCGCCAGCGTGGGCTGGGGCGCCGGGAGCGTGGCCGTGCTGTGGGCGATCCTGCGCCAGATGGTGCGGCGCCGCGGCTTTCCGCTGGGGACGGCCGGGGCGGTGACGCTCGGGTTCGTCGTCCTGTCCATCACGGACATCGCGTACGCATCGAGGGCGCTGAGCGGCGCCTATGCGACGGGCGGCGGCCTCGACCTCGGCTGGGACGCAGGACTGTTGCTCATCGGCGCCGCGGCAGCGCTCGCTCCGGAGTACGCCATGGCGCCCGATGCCGGGACGCGCGGCCTGTCGAGCGAGACGGCCCGGGCCATCGCCGTTCTGACCGCCGTGGCGGGAATCGCGGCCCTGGCGATCACGGGCCTGTTGCACCCGGAGGCGGCCGCCACCACGGCCCCATGGGTCGCCGCCGGCATCGCCATCATCGGCGCCCGTTTCGTGTACGCCCTGCGCGCCGACCGCCGCTACGCCGCGCTGCTCGAGGATGAAGTCGCCGCGCAAACCCGGTCCCTGATGAGCTCGCTCGGCGCGACCGCCGCCGCGGAGCGGAACCTGCGCCTCGTTATGGAGGCCGTCCCCGACGCGATCGTCGTCCTGGACCGCGACGGGCGCGCCCTCGACATGAACAGGGCCGCGCGCGCTATCGCCGGCGCTCCCGCTGAGGGGGGGGCCGCGCGGACCATTTTCGACTTCCTCGACGCCGGGGCCGGTCCCGTCGTCCGACAGAACCTCGACGCGACTTTCCGGGGCGACGTGCGCCGCTTCGAGGTGTCGTTCCGGCGGCCCGACGGCAGCCGCGGCGTGAGCGCGATGCTGTACGCCCCGATCCGCGACGGGCGCCGCGTCTTCCAGGTCCTCGCCCTGGTGCGCGACGTGACGGACCAGCGGCGCGCGGAATCGCAGCTGCAGCAGGCCGAAAAACTCGCCGCCATGAGCCAGCTCGTCAGCGGAGTGGCGCACGAGATCAACAACCCGGCGGCCATCATCTCAGGATTCGCCCAGACGCTCCTGCTCGACGACGTCAAGCCCGAGCACCGCGAGATGGCACAGATGATCTACGACGAGGCGAGCCGCATCGGCCGCATCACCCAGAATCTCCTCGCCTTCGCGCGCGCGGGAGGCAAGGAGCGCACCCTCGTCGACCTGAACGACGTGCTGCGCCGCACGTTCGCGCTGCGCTCCTATCACCTGTCCACGCTCAACATCGCCGTCTCCCTCGACCTCGACCCCACGGACCCCAAGATCTGGGCCAACGCCTCCGAGGTGCAGCAGCTGTTCTTGAACCTCGTGATCAACGCCGAGCAGGCGCTCTTGACGGTCGAGACGGCGCGCACCATCACCATTCGCTCGGCCTCCACGGAGGCCGAGGTCCAGCTCGAAGTGGCGGACAACGGGCCGGGCGTCACCCCGGACATCCGCGGCCGCGTCTTCGACCCGTTCTTCACGACCAAGCCCGAAGGTGTGGGCACGGGACTCGGACTCTCGATCTGCTACGGCATCGTGAGCGATCACGGGGGACGCATCTGGCTCGAGTCGGAGCCGGGCCGCGGCGCGAAATTCCTCGTGGCGCTGCCGCGTGACCCGCGGACTGAGACCCGCGTGATCGCCGAGCCCGCGGTCGAAGCGGGGGGGGGGAGGGCGACAACCGGCGCGATCAGCGTGCTGCTCCTGGACGACGAAACCGCGCTCCGCAACGCCCTGCTGCGGTTCCTCACGCGGCGTGGCATCGACGCGACCGGCGTGGGCGACGGCGGCGAGGCGCTGAGCAGACTCAAACAGCACGACTTCGACGTCATCGTGTCGGACGTCCGCATGCCGGGCATGAGCGGCGGCGATTTCATCGCCCATTTGCGCCGGGAGCGACCCGAGCTCATCGCCCGACTGATCTTCAGCACCGGAGACTCCTTCGCAACCGAGACCGCCGCGCTCATCCAGGACGTTGGCGTCCCCACGGTGTCCAAGCCGTTCGACTTCAGCACGCTGGAGCAGCTGATCCGGGACGTGGCGGCCCGAACGCGGCCCCCCGAAGCCCCCAGCACGCAGGACCAGACCAACCGACCAATTTCCTGACAGATGGGTGCGGAGGCCGAGAACTCCAAGGGCTGCATGGCAAAGTCGGGATTGAGCGGCGCAGCTGTAGTGCCAACTGCCGTGATCCGAGACGGCGTAGGATTTTGATACAGTCGAGCCCCGAATGGCCGCCGAAAATACCATCCTCCGGGCGCCAATACAATGGTGTTGCCCAACTGTCGTAAGTTACTGTCATACTGCTATTTACAAGGACTGCACGTAGTCAAGGCCCACGCTTGAGCGCCACCAGACCCACCTGCCCACGGTCTGGAAGAGACGCTGGCATCTGCCCAGGAAGGCTCCCAGCCGCCGCGTGACGCGCGGAGACGAGCGTCGTCCCCGGCGAACGCGATGGTGGAATCGGACTCCCGGCCCAGGCGCACGACGTCGTCTCGGACCTCGACGGCGTGCCCGGTGCCCAGCTCGACCAGTTTGAGATACGGCACCGGGCGATACTAGGAACGCGCCGCCGCGCCGTCAATCCGGTGGAGTGGGCTGAACGGCGTCAGCGCGCGCGCAAGCGGACGTCGATGTCGCCGACGACCTCGCGGGGCGGCTCGTGACGCTTCCAGCCGCGGTGGCGACCGCGATCGCGCTGTTCGGCCACACTGCGGACCGCCACCTGGCGACCCTGCGGCGTCACGAACAGGCGGACCACCTCATCGTCCCCGCGCCGCGCCCAGATGACCCGGTTGGGTCCGCGCGTCTCGACACGGTAGACCACGTAGCCGCGGCTCACCAGCACTTCCCGCGACACGACGATGACCCGATCGACGGGCACCTCGTACACGGCGACCGGCGGCTCCGCATACACGACCTCGGCGCTCATGTAACCGCCCACCGGCACACAGGCGCCGGCGGCGAGCAGCGCGAGCAACGGAATGAGCCGTTTCATACGAGCCTCCTCTCTTAAGACGTGAGCCCGCATGGGGCCCCGCTTAAAGACCCCGCGATCCGGGCTGTGTTGCACCGGTTCCAGCGGGTGACGCCGCGTGTGCGTGACGCAGATCACACCTGAAGAGGGGCTAGTCGAGGATGAGGTCGGGGAAGGAGCGCCCCGACCGGCGGCGATCGAAGCGGGTGCGCCGGGCTTGAGGGCTGCGGCGCTCGCTGCGTGCTCGGCGGTCCACGGCGCTCCGCCGGTTCACGAGCACGTCCACTTCGCTGTGCCGCCGCTCGTCGATGCGGCGCTCTAGGCCACGCCGCCGATCCGAGAGCAACCGCCGCTCGACGATGTGGCGGGGCTCCGAGTGACGGGAGTCCACCTATCCAATTTGCGCAAGGGCCGGCCTCAGCGCCAGCGGAACAACCGCAACGCGACCGCGAAGCTCACCCCGCCCCAGCAGGCGACGACCGCGAGGGAGCCCCCGAGCGCCGCGAGTGACGTGCCGTCGATCATCACCGCGCGCAGCGCGTCGTTCAGCGCCGTGAGCGGCAGCGCCCGCACGAACGGCTGCATGGCGTCGGGAAAGCGCGCGTAGGAGAAGAAGGTCCCCGACAGGATCCACATCGGCAGCATGACGAGGTTCATGAGCCCGGACACGGCTTCGATGGTTCGCGCCCGGCTCGCGACCAGCAGGCCCAACCCCGCGAACGCGATCGCCCCGAGCACCGTGATCAGCGCCAGCGCCGCGACCGACCCCCGCACCCCCACCCGGAACATCACCCACCCGAAGCCGACGAGGGCGGCGATCTCGACGACCAGGAACACGAGCCGCGAGACGATGAACGAGAACAGGTAGTGGCTCTTCCGCATCGGCGTCGCCATCAGCCGCTTGAGGAGCTTCTTCGACCGCGCCTGCACCACGGCGAAGCCGATCCCCCACAGCCCGCTCCCCATCAGGTTCATGCCGAGGAGCCCCGGGATCAAGAAGTCGATGTAACGCGATCCCGGCTCCGCCACGCGCTCGTCGCGCACCACCGCGGCATCGGCGCGCCCGCGTGCGCGCTGCAGCACCTCATCGACTTCGAGCCGCGCGAGCCGGCTCTCGGTGCGCGTCGAGTCGTAGCGGTAGACGAGGGGGTCACCCGGCACCACCAGGAGCGCCACCCGCCCCGTCCGCAGCGCCGCGCGGGCCTCGCCCGAGTCGAGCACGCGTGCGACCAGCGCCGGTGAGCGGTCGAGCAGCGCCGCGATGCCCGAATCCCCGGGCGCGCGCGCCACGCCGACGTGCAATTCCCCGGGCCCACGGCTCCGGAACGCAATCCCCAGCGCCAGCGCGAGCACGATGGGAAACCCGAACACCCAGAAGATCGCTTCGGGCTCGCGATAGAACTCGCGCATGCGGGCGAGGGTCAGCTGCGTGAGGGGATGGTCACGCATCGCGCAGCTGCCGGCCCGTGAGCGACACGAACACGTCCTCGAGCGTCGCGTGGTGCGTCGTGAGCAGCGAGAGGGCGACCCCGCGCCGCTCGAGCAGCCCGAGCAGCGCGGGCAACGTGCGGTGTACCTCGATCACCGTGAGCGCCGTACGGTCCGGCCCAGCCCGTACCGAGCGCACGCCGGGTAACGCGGCGAGCTCCTCGTGGTTGAGCCCGGCCGCTGCGCCGTCGGCGAGCGCGAACTCCACCACGTGGTCGGCGCCGAGCGCCGCGACCAGGCTCTGGGGCGAGCCGAGCGCGATCACCCGCCCCTGGTCCATGATGGCCACCCGGTCGCACAAGCGCTCGGCCTCTTCCATGTAATGCGTGGTCAGGAGCACGGTGCCGCCCGCCTGCCGGAACCGGCCGATGATCTCCCACAGCTCGCGCCGCGAGTGCGGGTCGAGGCCCGTAGTGGGCTCGTCCAGGAACAACAGCTCGGGTCGGTTCACGAGCGCGCAGGCCACCGACAACCGCTGCTTCTGCCCCCCGGAGAGCTTGCTCACCCAGGCGCGCCGCTTGTCCTCGAGCTCGACCCACCGCAGCACCTCGTCCACCGGGTGCGAGCGGCGGTAGAAGCTCGCGAACAGCCGCACCGTCTCCTCCACCGTGAGCTTGTCGGCGAGCTGCGTTTCCTGCAGCTGGATGCCCAACCGCTCCTGCAGCGCGCGGCTCCTCCCCCTGCCGTCGTCCCACCGCATCCCCAGCACTTCCACCTCCCCGGCGTCGGGCGGCGTGAGGCCTTCGAGAATCTCGATTGTGGTGGTCTTGCCGGCGCCGTTCGGCCCCAGCAGGCCGAAACACTCTCCCAGCTCGACCGTGAGATCGAGCCCGGCGACGGCAGTCACGTCGCCATAGCTCTTCACGAGACCGGCGCAGCGAATGGCCGGCACTAGGCGGGCCGGTTGCCGCCGCGCTTCGGCTCGGGAGTCGAGGCGACCTTGAGGGCGTGCTCGAGCTGCATCGTGAGGCTCGCCACCCCGTCCACGAGGCCCCGCACCTTCATGTTCATGCCGCCGCCGCGCGCCGCCATCACCGACATCGCTCCGGCGACGTCCGCGATCGTGCCGATGTTGGAGGTGAGCGCGCGCTGACGCATTTGGGAGAGGTCGCGCGCGATGGTCTCGCAGATCCCCTTGAGGACGTTGGGCTGGGCCGCGCGGTTTTCTTCGAGCTCCGTCACGAGACGCTTCACCCGCTCGGTGATCTTGAGATACTCCTCGATCTCCGCGACGCGGCGCCGCTGGTCAACCGTCAGGTGGGTGTCGGCCATCGGAATCCCTCAGTTCGCGGGCGGGAGCGCCTCGGCGAGC
>WNGJ01000463.1_pt1 | contig 55725 bp, 62 predicted proteins | sample 5400611 | NCBI WGS metagenome assembly WNGJ01 (sample SAMN13153375, study PRJNA577476) | soil metagenome | isolation source: 40 cm soil or saprolite under Garry oak tree replicate 1 | place: USA:California | collected 2016-06-15 | reverse complement strand
ACCTCGACGAGCTATGGAGGCGATCCCCCATCCGTTATGTGCAGAACGTCCAGACGCCATTGCTGCTCACGTGCGGCGAGATGGACCTGCGCTGCGCCATATCTCAATCGGAAGAGATGTTCGGAGCCATGCGGCTCCTGGGCAAGACGGCCGAGCTGGTCAGGTTTCCCGAGGAGTCGCATGATCTCTCGCGGAGTGGGCGGCCGGACCGCCGCGTTGAGCGCCTGCGCCGCATCGCCGGTTGGTACGAGCGCTTCCTGGGCACGGCGGCCACGGACCGCGTCGTCGAAGAGGCCACCCAGGTCCTGCCGGTGCCTTCTTTCGTGACCCGCGACGAGCCGGCTCAAGTCCAGGTTCACCCTGAAGCCCCCGCCGCTGAAGCCGCAGCCGCGCAGGAGGAGACGGAGACGCTCGTGCTCGAGACGGTGGCTGCCGCTGAGGCGGTGTCTGCGGCCGAGCCCGCAGCAACAGCAGAGCCGATGGTTGGGCTGAGCGGGCCGGACCCTGAGGTCACCGAGCCGGAGGCCCTCCCGGACCTTCCGGAGCCCGCCGACGAATATGACCTGGCGCCCGAAAGCGAAGAATTGGCACCCGCCCTGCAAGTGGCGGCGGCCGAGGCCGAACCTGAGGACCTGCAAGAAGCTGAGCCTGCGATCGGCGGCGAACCTGACCTCGAGCCGGTCCATCCCGCCGATGAGCCTGAGCTCGAATCGTTCGCCGAGTCCGAGCCCGAGCCGGCAGCCGCGGAAGGCCAGGTGCCAACCGCCGAGCCAGAGCCTGAAACAGCGGTTGCATCGGAGCCAGAGCCATTGCCGGAACCTGAGCCTGAGCCGGTTCTCGAATCGGAGGCTGAGCCGGTTCTCGAATCGGAGCCTGAGCCGGCGCCCACGCCGGTAGGCGCCGCGGAGCAGGAACCCGCGCCCGAAGCTGAGCCCGAAGGAGCTGAATTGGAACCCGAACCGGCAGCGGAACCTGAGCCCGTTGCCCCCGCCGATCCCTGGATGCAGGAGGAGCAATCCGCGGCAGCCGAGACAGAGCCGGCCGTGGCTCCCGCTGAACACGAGCCAGTTATGGCCGCTGAACCCCAGCGTGTCGCTCAGGTGGAGGAGGCGCAGGCTGCCGAGCCTCCGACGCCTGATCCGACCAAGGCGACGATGCTTCGGTGGCCCGGGGGCACCTCGCCAGGAAACGGTGCGCGGACCACCGTGCCCGATACCCTCGATGAGGCGACCTCGATCATCCCCGCCTGGCAGCACTCGGACGCCGACTCGAAACGCACCGTGTCGCTCCAGGCGCTGCCCCCCGAGCAGGTCGCCGCCGGCGCGGGCTTCGCCGCGCTCTTGACGTTCGAGTCAGGGCCATTTGCGGGCCGGATCGTCGCGCTACCCGATCAGATGGTGACGATCGGCCGTGCCCCGGACAACGACGTGGTCGTCGGTGACCCGGCGACATCTGGTCACCACGGTAGGATCGAGGTCCGTTCTGGTTTCTTCTGGATCAGCGACCTGGGCAGCACCAATGGCACCCTCGTCAACGGTGAGCCGGTGATCGAGAAGCAGCTCGCTGACGGCGACCAGGTCGCGATCGGTCAAAACACCCTGCGCTTTACCCTCGAGAGCTAGACGTATGAGGGAAAACCCGAATGGTTTTCCCTCATCGCACGTGCGGCTTCGCCGCAGGTGCTGCTCCCATTCCGGTATACGGATGGGACTTTTTCACAGAGAAGGGTTCTCCTCGCCACGATTGGGAGGTAACTAGACAAAGTAACGGCCGGGTTGAACCCGGCCGACCCTGCTGCGCTAGATCCTCAGGTCGCGGCGAGCTGCATGCACTCCTCGGCCGCTTCCTGGAGCTTCGCCGTGAACTGTTCGACGTCCGGAACGATGCCCGGATCGGCGGTCAGCCCAAAATACGCGTCGCCGTTGTAGGACACGATCGCGACCCCGAGACCCATCGACGGGTAGAGCGGCGCAAACGGCCACACCTCGAGCAGCTGGGCGCCGCCTGAGTACAGCGGGAACTGTGGACCGGGAATGTTGGTGACATTGATGTTCGCGCCTGCCTGCGGGTTCGACATCACGCGACCGGCGAGAACCAGCAGCGTCGAGGGTGCCCAGTCGGCCAGCCCGGCTAGCTTGTCAGCGGCGACCGCCTGTCGGGTGCGCTTCAGGTCCCCTGTCGTGATCTTGATCTGGCGCAAGCGCTCTTCGATGCGTAGGTCGCCAGTGGGCAGCTCCAGGACCATACCGCTGATCTGATTTCCGAGGCGGCCGCGGCTGTCGTCGCTGCGAACGCTGACGGGACAAAATACGCGGACCTTGGCGGGGACGTTCTCGCCACGCGCTTTGAACCAGCGATGTAGACCTTCGGAGACCACCGCGAGCACTGCGTCGTTGACGGTGCAGCCGAAGCGATCCTTCAATGCTTTGAAAGCGGCGAGTGGAACCTTGAGCCCGCGGCCGGTGCGCTGCGGCCCGATGGCGCGGTTGAAGAACAGATCGGTGCGCGGCCTGACCATCATGCCGCCCATCTTCAGCATCCCGGTCCAGGGCAGCCGCCGCGTCTGCCACACCGCGGGCAGCCTCGTGCGATTGGACTTGACCTGCGAGCTGAAGTTCCACAGCATCGGTCGGATCAGCTGCCAGCTCGATGGTTCGGGTCGCGGCTGCCAGCCATGCTCGGGTGGCTGTGGGGTGTAGCCCTCAGGGTCGGTGTCCACCAGGAGGGTCAGGATGTCGACGGAGGACACGCCGTCGACCATCGCGTGATGGGCCCGGTTCACCAGCACGACACGCCCGCCGCGCAGCCCGGTGACGATGGTCATCTCCCACAGCGGACGCCGCATGTCCAGCGGCCGGGCGAGGATGCGCATCACCAGGCGCCTCAGCGATGCACCGTCTCCCGGCGGCGGCAGCACCTCGCGACGGATGTGGGCGCCAAGGTCGAAATGTGGGTCGTCGACCCAGACCGGGTGCGCGAGGTGCCAGGGCACCCGTTGGATGCGTTGGCGGTAGCGCGGCACCAGGTGGATTCGCTCCTTGATGGTCTCTTCAACACCAAGAGCGCCGCGCCCTCCGGGGACCCGAGACCCGCCTTCGAACACGTACACCGTTCCAATGTCGAGAGGTGTTTGCGCGCGCTCGGCGTACAGGAACCAGGCATCCCGAGCCGAGAGCGGCTCGAAGTAAGGCGCGATCTTGGTCGCGGATGCCACGGCGCCATCGTAAGGCTCACTCTGCCGGTAGTCTTTCGGCGCGTTGGCTTCCGTGGTCGAGATCTGGCGCTACCCGGTCAAATCGATGGCCGGCGAGCGCCTCGACTCGTGCACAGTCGCCTCGACCGGCCTTGAGGGCGACCGGCGGTGGGCCCTGGTCGACGGCACCGCAAACCGGGCGGGAAAGCTGCTCACCATCCGCCAGCAGGAGCGCCTGCTCGCCTATCGGGCAAGCCTCAAGGGCGGCAGCATTCAGGTCGTGTCCCCGGACGGGGAGACCTGCCCTCTCGATGCCGGCATGGTCGCCCGACTTGCCGCAGAGGCGTCACGTCCGCTGACGCTGCGCGAGCTCGAGGGCGCGAATTTTGACGACTCGCCCGTCCTCATCGTCAACCTGGCCAGTGTCGCGGCGTTCGCCGTCCAGGCCGGCGTGCTAGTGGACCATCGGCGCTTTCGGGCCAACCTCTACGTCGAGGGACTCGAACCGGAAGAGGAGATCGGCTGGTTGGGGCGGAGCGTCGCCACCGGCGACGCGGAGCTGGACGTGGTGAGCCGGTGCGAGCGATGCGTTGTCATCACGCGCGACCCGGACACGATGCTGGCGACACCTGAGCTGTTGCGCGTGCTCACCGATACGCACGAAACGTGCATGGGGGTGTACTGCCGCGTCAAGAAGCCGGGTCGCGTGGCGGCGGGCGACCAAGTTCACGTGGTCTAGGTAACCTTGTCGCCTGCGGCCGGATGGCCACAACCAGGAGGAGAGACATGGCAATAACGTTTGCTTCGGACGAGTGGGCGAAGCAGTTCAAGGACGAGGTCAACAAGTCCAGCGTCTACAAGTCGGCCGCCAAGGGCTGGAAGTGGACGGTCGGGCTGGTCGTCGAGGCTGAGCCGGACAAGAACTTTCCCGAGTCGCGTGGCGTGGTGATGGATCTCTTCGACGGGGAGGCCCGCGACATCAAGGTCGGTCCCGCCGCCGACGCCCAGAAATGCGACTTCGTCATTACCGCTCCTTACTCGCGCTGGAAGCAGGTGGCCACCAAGGAGCTGGACGCGACGAAAGGAATGCTCCAGGGCAAGCTCAAGCTGAAAGGTGACCTACCGACGATCGTGCGCTACACGAAAGCGTCGCAGGAGATGACCGAGTGCACGGCCCGAGTGCCGGTCGAATGGCCGGACGAAAGGTAGACGAGGCCGGACTCGTCCGGTATGCGAGCAGCGAGCCCAGTGCGTTCGCGGGGATGCTCGGTGGTCTGATCGAAGCCAACGTGGTCGCGGACGCTGACAAGAGAAAGGACTTCGACGCGCTGGCTGCGCGAGTCGGCATCTGGGTGACTGACATCGATGAGGGGGTGACCCTGGTATTCGCCGCGGGCCGGTTGACCGTGTACAACGGCCTCGAGCCGAACCGCACTCTCACGATTCGCGCCGAGGCGGGCACGGTGATGAGCCTCAGCAATCTGAAGATCGGGCTCTTCGGCATGCCCGTCTACTACGACGAAGTCGGCAGGGGAGTGGCATTGAAGCTGATGCGGGGCAAGCTGCGGATCGATGGTTTGCTGACGAACATCGCGACCTTGAATCGCGTGACGCGGGTGTTTTCCGTCCAGTGACCAAGCTGGCGGTGTTGGGGGCCGGCAGCATGGGCGCGCAGATCGCTCAGCAGGCGGCGCTCCACGGAATCGAGGTGCGGCTCCAGGATAAGAGCGCGGAGCAGCTGCAGCGGGCGGTCGATTCCAACCGAGGCCATCTCATGCGCCGCGTGGAAAAAGGAAACCTCGACCAGCACGATGCGGAAGCGTCGCTTTCACGCGTGCGGACGACAGACACCCTTGCCGAGGCAGTCGCGGACGCCGACTTTGTCATCGAGGCCGTCTTCGAGGACCTCGCCTTGAAGCGCTCGGTGTTCGCCGAGCTCGATCAGGCCGCGCCACCGGAGGCGGTCCTCGCGAGCAACTCGTCGACGATGGGGATCAGCAAGATCGCAGATGTGGTCGCGCGGCCGGAACGGTGCGTGAACATGCACTTCTTCTTTCCGGTGCTGGTGATGGACCTGGTCGAGGTGGTGCGCGGACCTCACACGTCTGACGAGACGGTGCACAGCGCGATGGCGATGGCGAAACAGATGGGCCGGTCGGCGGTGCTCATCAACAAGGAGATCGAGGGGTTCATCGTCAACCGCATTCTGCACGCCGCCACCCAGGAGGCTTACCGCCTGTTTGATGCCGGCGTGGCGGGGTTCGAGGACATCGATATAGCGGTTGAGAAAGGCCTCAATTGGCCGATGGGTCCCTTCCGACTGGGCGACTTCAGCGGGCTCGACGTCACGTACAACGCTCGGCTGCATATGTACCGGACGACTGGCGAGGAGCGTTTTCGCCCATCACCACAGCTCGAGGCCAAGGTCAAGGCGGGGAAGCTTGGGCGCAAGACCAAAGAGGGTTGGTACACGTATTGAGCATGCCCAGCCGCATCCACCACGTCGGCGTCGCGGTGACCGATCTCGATGAGTCGATTCGAATCTACCAGAGCGCGTTGGGAGCCGAGCTCGTTCATCGCGCCACCAACGAGAAGGAAGGGCTCGAAGCCGCGTTCCTCAAAGTCGGTGACGGTGAGGTAGAGCTGATGGCCGCTCTGCGCGAAGACTCGCCGGTAGGAAAGTTCATGGCCAAGCGCGGTCCCGGCCTTCACCACGTCGCCTACGCCGTGGCCGACATCGACAAGGCGCTCGCCGGCGCTCGGGACTCGGGACTCGAGCTGATCGACAGCGAGCCCCGTATCGGGATGCACGGCACACGGATCGCCTTCCTTCACCCCAAGAGCGTGGGTGGTGTGCTCACCGAGCTGGTCGAAGCATGAGCGACCTACAAAACGACAGTGGCCTCCCTCTCAAGCCGGTGTACTCGGCCGAGGACCGGCGCGAGGACGAGCCGCTCCCGGGGCACTTTCCTTTTACGCGCGGTCTCCACAAGAACATGTACCGCGGACGCCTGTGGACGATGCGGCAGTACGCGGGGTTTGGCACGGCGGCCGAATCGAACAAGCGGTACCAGTTCCTGCTGAAGCAGGGTCAGACGGGGCTTTCGGTGGCCTTCGACCTGCCCACGCAGATCGGCTACGACTCGGACCACCCGATGGCCAACGGAGAGGTGGGCAAGGTGGGGGTGGCGATCGACTCGCTCGAGGACATGGAGGTCTTGCTCAAGGGCATTCCGCTGGACAAGGTCTCGACCTCCATGACGATCAACGCCACGGCCGCGATGCTGCTTCTCCTGTATCAGCTGGTCGCTGAAAAGCAGGGATGCCCGCCGGAGAAGATCACCGGCACGGTGCAGAACGACATCCTCAAGGAGTATGCGGCGCGGGGGACCTACATCTTTCCTCCAAAGCCGTCGATGCGCTTGATCACCGATCTCTTCGCCTACTGCGGGCGCAGCCTGCCGAACTGGAACACGATCTCGATCTCGGGCTACCACATTCGCGAGGCAGGATCGACGGCGGCGGAGGAGATCGCATTCACGCTGAGCCACGCGATTGCGTATGTCGAGGCGGCGCAAGTTGCAGGTCTTCAGGTCGACGAGTTCGCGCCGCATCTCTCTTTTTTCTTCGCCTCGCATATGGACTTCTTCGAAGAGGTGGCGAAGTTTCGTGCCGCCAGGCGTATGTGGGCGCGCATCATGCGCGACCGCTTCCACGCCACCGATGAAAGGTCACAGGCTTTGCGCTTCCACACGCAGACCGGTGGAGTGACGCTCACCGCTCAGCAGCCGCTGAACAACGTGGTCCGCACCGCGCTCGAGGCGATGAGCGCGGTGCTCGGCGGCACGCAGTCGCTTCACACCAACGCGTACGACGAGGCGCTGGGACTCCCATCGCAGAATGCAGCCGAGCTCGCGCTGCGTACGCAGCAGGTGATCGGTTACGAGACGGCAGTGCCGCTGGTCGCGGATCCGCTCGGCGGTTCGTACTACGTGGAGAACCTCACCGATCGTGTAGAGGATGAGGCGCAGGCGATCATGGCGGAGGTCGACGAGCTGGGCGGGGCGGTGGCGTGCATCGAAAGGGGCTGGACGCAGCGGCGAATAGGCGACAGCGCTTACCGGCTGCAGCGGCGCGTTGAGTCGGGCGAGCGCGTTGTGGTCGGCGTCAACCGGTACGCGGAAACCGACGCTGAGCCCGTCGAGATCATGAAGATCAGCCCCCGCCACCAGGTCGCGCAATCCCGTGCGCTGAAGCGACTGCGAGCGCGCCGCTCCAAAGAAGTGGTCGACCGGCACCTGGCCGAGATCGATCGCGTGGCGCGCGGCATGGACAACCTGATGATCCCTCTCAAGGCGGCGCTCGCGGACTACGTGACGATTGGCGAGTGCTGCGCCGTGCTGCGCGGCGTGTTTGGGGAATATCGACCCGGGGAGGCGGCATGAGCGACGAATATCCGGCGGTGATCCCGATGGTCGCCTACGAAGATGGGGCCGCGGCGATGGATTGGCTGACGCGTGCGTTCGGCTTCCGCGAGCGAGCGAGGATGATCGGAGAAAACGGGCGGCTCAGTCACGGCGAGATGGAGGCGGGCGAAGGGATGATCATGCTGGCCACGCCGTCACCCGATTACCACGGGCCCAAGCGCCACCGCGAGGAATGCGACGCGGCGCGGAAATGGTCGGAAGTGCCGTTCATCATCGACGGAGTGCTGGTGTACGTCGATGATGTGGACGCCCACTACGAACGGGCCCGCGACGCGGGAGCCACGATTCTCTCCGAGGTCGAGTCGGGCGGGCCCGGCAAGCGGTATCGCGCCGAAGACCTCGAGGGTCACCGCTGGATGTTCATGGAGCGCTGATGGCATCCACCCCTCGGCACAAAAAGGTCGATCCCCTCAACCAGCTGCGCCAGCGCAAGTACGAAGCCGGGCACGGCGACGCCGAGGCGTTCGACCGTCAGCACTCCAAAGGGAAGCTGACCGCCCGCGAGCGGATCGCGCGCCTTGTCGACCGAAACTCGTTCGAAGAGATCGACATCTTCGCGACGCACCGTGCGTCCGGTTTTGGCCTCGAGGGCCGGCGCGTTCCCGGCGACGGAGTGGTCACAGGCATGGGGAAGATCGATGGGAGGGACGTGGTCCTATTCAGCCACGACGCTTCCGTTTTTGGCGGGTCGCTCGGTGAGGTGTTTGCGGAGAAGGTGATCAAGGTCATGGATCTGGCGCTGCGCAACCGCATCCCGATCATCGGCATCAACGACTCAGGCGGCGCGCGCATCCAGGAGGGGGTCGTTTCGCTGGCGGGCTACGCAGAGATCTTCTGGCGCAATGTCGAGGCGAGCGGCCTGATACCGCAGCTCAGCCTGATCCTGGGGCCATGCACCGGGGGCGCCGTGTACTCGCCCGCGATGACGGACTTCACTTTCATGGTCCACGAGCTCGGCTACATGTTCATCACCGGGCCCGAGGTGATTCGCGTCACGACGGGTGAGGAGGTGACCTTCGACTCGCTCGGAGGCGCCGAGGTGCACAACGTCAAGTCGGGCGTCGCGCACTTTCTTGCCGAGTCAGAGGATGAGTGCTTCGCGCAGGTCCGCCGCCTCTTCAAGTACATCCCACAGAGCTTCGACCAGCAAGCACCGCTCGGCGAAGCGACCGACGACCCGGAGCGCGCAGCGCCAGGCCTCGCGACGATCATCCCTGACAACCCCAAAGAGCCTTACGACATCAAGGACGTGATCGGCATGGTCGTCGACCACGGTGACTTTTTCGAGGTCCAGCCGTATTTCGCGATGAACATGGTGGTGGGGTTCGCTCACCTTGACGGCCACCCGATTGGCGTGGTGGCCAACCAGCCGAAGGTGATGGCCGGATCGCTGGACATCAATGCATCCGTGAAAGCTGCTCGATTCGTTCGGTTCTGCGACGCGTTCAACATCCCGCTGGTCACGTTTGTGGACGTGCCGGGCTTTCTCCCAGGCACCGCGCAGGAGTACGGCGGGATCATTCGCCATGGCTCGAAGCTTCTATACGCGTTCAGCGAGGCGACGGTGCCGAAGCTGACCGTGATCACGCGCAAGGCGTACGGCGGCGCCTACTGCGTGATGTGCTCGAAGCACATCCGGGCGGACTTCAACGTCGCGTGGCCGACCGCGGAGATCGCCGTGATGGGCCCGGAGGGTGCGGTGAACATCATCTTCCACCGCGAGCTGTCGTCCGCCGCCGACCCCGTAAGCCGGCGGCGAGAGCTTGTCACCGAGTACACGGAGCGGTTCGCCAATCCTTACATCGCCGCCGAGCGCGGGTACATCGATGACGTGATCGAGCCTGGCCGGACGCGTCTCGAGCTCATCCGCGCGCTCCGGATCGCTTTGCGCAAGGAGCGCCGGCGCAGTCCGCGCATGCACGGGAACATCCCTTTGTAGGGCGGGGCGGGAACCCATTGGTGCCTGAAACCCGCCGGAGCATGCGCTGGCGGCACTGGGCAGAGCCGGAAACCCGCCGGAGCCGGCACTGCGGCATTCTCAGACCCGGATCAGTCGGCCTTTCATAATTGACTCGTGCCAACTCAGGACGCGCAGGGCCGGTGGATTTCCGACGACCGACTGCAGTACTGGGACGGTGCCGCGTGGCGGCCGCTAGGTGCTCAGGCTGCCCGCAAGAGCTCGGCCGTTCCAGCGGTGCTGATCGGATGTGGCTTCGTGCTCGTGGTCGTGCTCGTACTTGTCATCGGCCTGACGGTCCTCGCGTTCAACAGCTCGGACTTTCAGCATGCCTTCTGCAACGGATGGGCGAACAGCGCCTCTGGCAACACCGCCTGCCCCCTCCACCCGTCCTCTCCTTGATGATTTGAAGCTTCTCGAATATCAAGCCAAGGAGGTTCTCTCCTCACTTGGCATAGCCATTCCCGCGGGTAGGGTCGCGCGCTCACCTGAGGAGGCCGCGGCTGCATGCGCTGAGCTGGGTCCGGTCGCGGTCAAGGCGCAGGTCCCGGTCGGCGGGCGCGGGAAAGCAGGCGGCATCAAGCTCGCCGCCACGCCGGAGGAAGCACGCAAGGCCGCCGCGCAGATCATCGGAATGGACATCAAAGGATTCAAAGTCCCGCTCGTGTACTGCGAGACGGCTCTTGAGATAGGGCGAGAGATCTATCTCGGGTTCACGGTCGATCGCGATGCGCGTGCCAACATCCTCATGCTCTCCGCGAAGGGCGGCATGGAGATCGAGCAGGTGGCCGAGGAATCGCCCGAGTCGATCGCGCGCCTGTATCCGAATCCCTGGCGAGGGCCGCTGGATTTCGAGCTCACGCAGCTCGTCTTTGACGCGGGGCTTGGCGAGCTGGCGCGGCCGCTCACCGCTCTCATCAAGAAGCTGTATCGCGCGATTCCTGAGCTTGACGCGATCACGGCGGAGATCAATCCGCTGGTCGTGACGAAAAGCGGGGAGGTGATCGCGGGCGACGCGAAGCTCGAGGTCGACGAAAACGCGGCGTGGCGGCGCAAAGACCTCGAAGAGCGCTACGGCGGGGTGGTCGAAGGCGACCCCTATGAGGTCGAGGCGAAAAAACGCGGCCTTACCTACGTATCGCTGGATGGCGAGATCGGAATCATCGGCAACGGCGCGGGTCTCTGCATGAGCACGCTCGACCTGGTCCAGCGCGCGGGCGGGCGGGCGGCCAATTTCTGCGACATCGGCGGTGGCGCGAAAGCCGAGGTCGTTGAAAACGCCCTGGCGGTCATCCTCATGAACCCTCGCGTGAAGGGCGTTTTGATGAACGTTTTCGGCGGCATCACGCGTGGGGACGAGGTGGCCAAGGGTCTCGTCCGTGCTCGTGACAACTTGAAGATGCAGTTGCCGCTCGTCGTCCGCCTCAGCGGAACGCGCGAGGAGGAAGGCCGCAAGATCCTCAAGGAAAACGGCATCGAGCCGGGCGCGAATGCATGGGAGGCAGCGCAGAAGATCGTTGAGCTGGCGCGTGTGAAAGCATGAGCATTCTTCTCGACGCCTCCACCCGCGTGATCGTCCAGGGCATCACCGGCCGCGAAGGGTCTTTTCATACCGAGCAGATGCAGGCGTTGGGCACGAAGGTGGTCGCTGGCACGAGCCCCGGCAAAGGCGGGGCCACGCACCTCGGCGTGCCGGTCTTCAACACCGTGGCCGATGCTGTGAAAGAAACCGGCGCCAACGCGTCTGGAATCTTCGTGCCGCCGCCCTTCGCGCCGGACGCGATCATGGAGGCCGCCGCGGCCGGGATCACACTGATCGTTTGCATCACAGAGGGCATCCCGATCCAGGACATGATCAAGGTGAAGGACTTCCTCCGCGACCATCCCGCTGCGCGCCTGCTTGGCGCCAACTGCCCCGGCTTGATCACTCCTGGCGTGGCGAAGATCGGAATCATCCCCCAGACGATCACGATGCCGGGCCACGTCGGACTCGTCTCGCGCAGCGGCACGCTGACCTATGAGGTTGGGTCGGCTCTTTCCGCGTCCCGCATGGGACAGTCGACGATCGTTGGCATCGGTGGCGATCCGGTCCTTGGATTGACCTTCAAAGATGTGATCGAGCTCTTCGAGCAGGATCCCGCGACCACCCACCTGGTCGTCATCGGAGAGATCGGTGGCAGCGACGAAGAGCACGCGGCCGAGCTGCTTGGGCGTGGCAGCCGGCTCAAGACGGTCGCCTTCATCTCTGGACGGACGGCGCCAGAGGGCAAGCGCATGGGCCACGCCGGGGCAATCATCTCTGGCAACCGCGGCACCGCCAAGAGCAAGGAAGAGGCTTTTCGCAAGGCCGGCGTCGCGGTCGCGGAGACGACCGATGATATCGTCGGGCTACTGAAATGATGGCCAGGCCGCTGTCCCTCACCCGGGCAGTTCCTGCTCAGAGGATGCGTGACCTCGCGTTGCTCGCGGGCCTTCTCACCTGGCTTGCCTACACGCGCATGTACTTCCTGCTGCAGGCGGCGCACCTTACGGCCCCGCCCTGTCCCTTCTACTACTTCACCGGCCACCCGTGTCCCTTCTGCGGCGGAACGCGATCGTTCGCGTACATGTGGGAGGGAGACCTCGCCGACGCCGTCAGGCTCTACCCGCTTGGCCCGCTGCTGTTCGCGGGCACGTTGGCGGGTGTGGCGGGTCTGGTCGCGGGCGCGGTGACAGGGCGGACATGGGTGCCGCGGCTCACCGGCTTCCAGTGGCGCGTGCTGGCCATCGGCGTGGTGAGCGCAGTCACGGTGAGCTGGGCGCTGAAGGTCTTCATCCTCGGCAACTAGCCAAGTCCGTCGCATCGGTCCAGACGAGTGGAAGGTCTTTCGCAAGATCAGGCTCGCATCGCTGCAAGAAGCGCCCTACGCATTCGGATCGACCTATGAGGCCGAGGTCGGAGCGAGCGAGGAAAGCTGGCGCCACCGGCTCTCCGAACGGACCAGGTTCCTCGCCGAGGTCGAGGGAAAGGTGGTCGGCACGGTCGGCGCCGGCCCGGGCGAGTTCGACGGCTCCGCTTCGCTGACCGCGCTCTGGGTTGATCCGGACTATCGCGGCCGGGGAGTCGGCTCCGCGCTCGTCGACGCGGTGGTGGAGTGGGCCAAAGGCAGGGGATTCAACCAGGTCCTGCTGTGGGTCACCGAGGTGAACGAGAACGCTCAGACGCTCTACGAGCGCCATGGCTTCGGACGCACCGGCAGGGTCATCGAGGTGCGGCCGCTCGAGCCGACGGTTGAATACGAGATGGCCAAGGTTCTGTAGCCCTTGGTGGCGACCATGCAACGATTGATGACGTGGACTTCGATCTAACTCCTGAGCAGCAGGCCATCCGCGAGACATGCAGAGATTTCGCCCGCGAGGTAGTCGCTCCGGCGGCGGAGGAGCTAGACCGCGAGCACAAGTTCGGCTACGACGTCGTGCGGCAGATGGGAGAGCTGGGTCTGTTCGGCCTGCCCTTTCCGGAGGAGTACGGTGGCGCCGGCGGCGATTTTCTCTCACTGTGCCTGGCGATCGAGGAGATCTCTCGCGCCGACACAGGAGTCGGCATCACGCTCGAGGCAGCGGTTTGCCTGGGAGCGTCACCCATCCACGATTTCGGCACCGCTGAGCAGAAGGAGAGGTGGCTGCCGGACCTTCTTGCGGGGCGCAAGCTTTGGTCCTTCGGCCTGACCGAGCCCGAAGCGGGCTCTGACGCCGGCGCGACCAAAACCCGGGCTGAAGCGCGCGATGGCAAATGGGTGATCAACGGTGCGAAGCAGTTCATCACCAATTGCGGCACCGACATCTCAGCCGGCGTGACTGTGACCGCCGTGACCGGTAAGGCGAACGGGGGCGGCGTGGAGATCAGCGCGATCATGATTCCGACCGGCACGCCGGGCTATCACGTGCTGCCGTCGTATCGCAAGCTTGGGTGGCATTCGTCCGACACGCATCCACTGAGCTTTGAAGACTGCGCTGTGCCGAAGGAAAATCTTCTCGGCGCGCAGGGTGGCGGTTACCGGCAGTTCCTCCACACGTTGATGGGCGGTCGCATCGCAATCGCGGCGCTGTCGGTGGGCCTTGCGCAGGCTTGTCTCGACGCGTCACTCGCCTATGCGAAGGAGCGGCGAACCTTCGGCGTGCCCATCTCAAAGCACCAGGCAATTCAGTTCAAGCTCGCCGACATGGCGATGGAGACCGAGCTCGCTCGCACGATGGTTTATCGCGCCGCGGCGGCTTACATGCGAGCCGGCGACCAAACGCCGGATGAGACGCGGATGCTGGCCGCTATGTGCAAGCTCTACGCGTCGGAGACCTCCAAGCGCGCCGCCGACCAGGCGGTGCAGATCCACGGTGGGTACGGCTTCATGGAGGACTACCCGGTAGCGCGCTTCTGGCGCGATGTGAAGGTCAACGAGATCGGCGAAGGCACCTCCGAAGTCCAGCGAATGCTCATCGCCAGGCTGCTGGGATGCTAACTAGAAAAAAGTGACTTCCCCGCCTGCGGGGAAGGTGGCGCAACGCGCCGGAAGGGGAGGGTGGAGCCCAGCTAGGCCTCTTTAGCGATAGACCCCGTTATGGCCCAGGCTGTGCAGGCCGACGTTCGGAAAGTAAGTCAGCCCGTGATCCTCTGACCCCACCGGGATCTTGGCAATCAGCGCTCCGGTCACAGTCGACATCACGTAAACGGTCCGGCTGAAACGGCCTGAGGCCCACAGCTGCGTGCCGTCGGGGTTGAGCTGCAGCATGTCCGGGCTGCCGCCTCCGGCGATGTACCACTTCGCCGACACCTCCTGCGTCGCGAAGTCGATGACCGAGAAAGATCCATCGAGCCGGTTGGAGACATACAGCGACTTTGTGTCGCGAGAGATCTGCAGGCCGTGCGCTCCGCGGCCGGTGGGGATGAACTTGACCTCCTTCATCGCGATCGGGTCGATCACCGAGACGCCCATCCGTCCCTGATTGGTGACGTAGAAGAAGCGCCCGTCCGGGGAAAGCTTGACGTCGATCGGCAGCCCGCCGACCTGGACATAGCCCGCGAGCGCCATGTTGTTGATGTCGACCTTGACCACCTTTCCCGTGTACTCCGTCGAGATCATCAGGTAGCTGCCGTCCGCGCTGAAGTCCAGGTGGTCGGCGCCGGCCCAGGGGATGCCCACCGACTTCAGCAGGTGCCAATCGTGAGGGTCGCGAAACTCAACCCTCTGCAGGCGTTCGACCACGTCGACCGCTTTCGTGCCGTCAGGCGTGAAGTAGAGGTTGTAGGGAAAAGGAATCGAGATCGAGCCCGACGGCTTGCCCGTGTGGATATCCAGGACCGTGAGCTTGCTGGACCCTTCGTTGTCGACGTAGAGCTGGGTCATATCCCACGACGGCGTGACGTGATGGGGGATAAAACCGACACCGTAATGGTCGATTACCGTGAACGTCAGGGGATCGATCACGTCCACGGTCCCTGCCGTGCTGTTCGGGACGTAAACGCGTGGCGGGAGCTCGCACAGGGGGCACGGCACGACGCCAGACAGCGTGTTGGCGTAGACGTTGAAATCAGGCGTGGGCAGGCTTACCGGCTGAACGTCCGGCTCCGGCAGCATGCGAACCGCTCCCGTATCAGCCTGCAGCATGGGATCGGTCGCGATGCCGTTGACCGGCGGCGCCGACCAGACGACCGCGACGACGACTCCGGCGGGGCTGACGACGGCAAGTAGGAACACGAAAGCGAACAGGACGCGGACCGGCCGCCCCAGCAGCCTTGTCACCAGCGGGTTACTCGTCAGGTAGGTCTTCGAGCTTGGGGGCCAGCTCGCAGACCCAACGCCCGTCGTCCAGGCGCCGGATGAACCGGCCGTAACCCTGGTTGCGCGCCACGTTCAGGAACTGCTCCTGGGTGATGAGCGTGCGCAGCCGGGCAAGGTCTGCGTAGGTGCTGTCCCGCATGATGCCTCCGACCACGCCGGCGAGCTCGCGCCACTGCCCTTCGGACAGCGGTTCACCATAGCCGGCGATAGTGACCAGCAGCGCGGCTGTCGCGCCCGTGATCGTGTCGGGCAGGATCTTCTCCGCCTTCGCGCGCGAGATGATCTCGCGACCAGTGCCGATGATGTCGGCGATTCGATCTCGCCGCACGCCGATGATGTCGCGCCCACTGCCTACAGTGGTGCCTTCGAGATACCTGGGACCAGCTTCCATGACCAGATCACTATTCTAGTTAACGCCCAGTTGGATCTCGAACTCAGCGCCCAGCACGCGAACTTTCGTGCAGCGGTCCGTGAGCTCGCCCAGGGCGTCGTTCTTCCGCTTGCGGCTGAAGTAGATCGAGACCGCCGCTTCCCAGAGGAGGCGGTCAGGGCGGCTGCCGAAGCCGGCTTGTTGGGAGTCTTGATCCCGAGCGAATACGGTGGCGCAGGACTCGATGCACTTGCCTTCGCCATCTGCATCGAGGAGCTCGCCCAGGCCTGCGCTTCGACGTCGGTGATCGTCGACGTCCATACCAGCGTCGGCAGCGAGCCGATCCTGCTGTTTGGAACCGAGGACCAGAAGCGTGAGTGGCTGCCAAGGCTCGCGTCGGGAGAGCTCCTGGGAGCCTTCGCGCTCACTGAGCCGGCTTCAGGTTCGGACGCCGCATCGCTGAAGACGAGCGCGAGGCGCAACGGTGGCGGCTACCTCCTCAACGGGACCAAGGTTTTCATCACCAACGTCGGCCACGCCGGGCTGTACATCGTTTTCGCGCGCACCGGCGAAGAGAAGGCCGCGGGTGTGAGCGCCTTTGTGGTGCCGTCAGAGTCCCGCGGCTTGCGCGTGGGCCAGGTGTTCAAGAAGATGGGCCTCAATGGTTCACCGACCGGAGAGCTCGTGCTCGAGGACGTGGAGGTCCCCGCTGAGAACCGGCTGGGCGCCGAGGGCCAGGGATTCACGATCGCCATGAGGGCGCTCGACTCTGGACGCATCGGGATTTCCGGGCAGGCCCTGGGCATCGCACAGGCGGCGGTCAACGAGTCCCGCGCACTTCTCAAGGACCGCAGCCGCGAGCAGGGCGATGACTTCCTGCTCGCGGACATGGCAACCCGGCTCGAGTCGGCGCGCCTGCTTGCCTACCATGCAGCCTGGCTCTGCGGACTCGGCAGACCTTTCACCCGCCAGGCGTCGATGGCCAAGCTCCACTGCACCGACACGGCGATGCAGCTGGCGATCGACGCGATGCAGCTCGCAGGCGAGGAGGGCGCCATCTCCGGAGCGACATTCGAGCGGCACCTGCGCGACGCAAAAGCGCTGCAGATCTACGAAGGGTCGAACCAGGTACAGAGGATGGTTATCGCTCGAGAGATGCTCCGCTAAGGAATGAGAGGGAACCGGCTCGGTTTCCTCTCATCGGGGCTAGCGCCCCTGCTCTCCCTCCCGGGATGGGATGGCCGGAGTAAAGCAACGTAAGTTGGAGCCGGCATTCACATCAGCCCCTTCGTCCTGCCAGGGCACGGGTTAATCTCAACTCCCATGGACTTCGAGTTCTCGGAAGAGCAGATCGCGATCCGGGACACCATCCGGGAGCTCGTCCAGGACCGAGTCGCTCCGCGCGCCGCAGAGATCGACGAGAAGGCCGAGTATCCGAAGGACATCGAGGAGCTCTTCGCCGAGAACGGCATTCTCGGCATCCCGTTTCCGGAGCAATACGGCGGCATCTCCGGCTCGAGCGTCACGATCTGCATGGGGATCGAAGAAATCGCCAAGGCGTGCGCCACCTCGTCGCTGATCCTGGCCGTCCAGGCGCTTGGCGCTTATCCCATCCTCGTCGCCGGTTCTGAGCAGCAGAAAAAGCGCCTTTGCCCCCCCCTTGCCTCAGGCGAAAAGGTCGCGGCCTACGCGCTGTCCGAGACAGGCTCTGGGTCGGACGCAGCCGCGATGAAGAGCATCGCCAAGCGTTACGGAAACGAGTACGTGTTAAACGGGTCGAAACAGTTCATCACCGGCGGGAGCGTCGCGGGAACGCTCGTCGTCTTCGCGCAGACCGATCCAGCCGCTGATCACCGCGGAATCTCGGCGTTCGTGCTGGAGCGCGAGGCGAGTCCATGGAAGGCGCCGAAGCTCGAGCACAAGCTGGGCATTCGCGGCTCGCCGACCGCGGAGCTGGTCTTCGAGGATGTCAAGGTTCCTGTCGCGAACCGGCTCGGCGATGAGGGTGCGGGCTTCAAGATCGCCCTGGCGGTGCTCGACCGCTCGCGACCAGGCATCGGAGCCCAGGCCCTCGGCATCGCTGAGGGCGCCTTCGACTACGCGCTCAACTACGTCAAAGAGCGCCACCAGTTCGGGCAGCCGATCTCCAGCTTCCAGGGAATTCAGTTCATGCTGGCCGACATCGCTACACAGATCGAGGCCGCGCGGCATCTTGTGTACCGCGCCGCGACCAAGGTCGACTCCAAGGCCGCTGACCTGACCAAGATTGCGGCCATGGCCAAGCTGTTCGCTTCGGACATGGCCATGAAGGTGACGACCGACTGCGTGCAGCTGCTTGGTGGTTACGGTTACATCTCCGATTACCCCGTCGAACGTATGATGCGTGACGCCAAGATCACCCAGATCTATGAGGGCACAAACCAGATCCAGCGTGTGGTGATCGCCCGGGCGCTGACGAGGTGACCTCGGCGCACTCAGAGATCGAGACGAGCACCCACACCGAAGGCCGACCGCAGAACCCGGTCGCACAGTGGCACCCGCCGCCCTCCTATCCACCGCCTCCGCCCGCACAAGCCCGTGGCGCCACAGATGGACGGGCGATCGCTTCGCTGCTGTCGGCGATCGCGGGCATCGTGCTGGGCCTCCCTTTTGGGATACCCGGGATGGCGCTTGGAACCCTGGCCTACTTCCTTGGAAAGGTCGCAGTTACCAACATCGACAGCTCGATGGGAGCCGTCGGAGGCCGCGGTTTGGCGGTCACCGGATGGGTGCTCGGCGCCGTGGCGATGGCCATCGGCTCGGCCGTCACGCTGGTCTGGCTGGTGGTGGTTTTGGTCGCCGTCTCTCAATCCACCTCCGTCTAGCCGCCGGCGTGGAGCGCGTCACCGACGCGTTCGACGCGTTCACGTGGCCGGCGCGCGACCATGACTGGCTCACCAAGATCGTGATCATCGGCCTCATCTTGGTGATCCCGATCGCCGGCGCGATCAACGGCATCGGCTGGATGCTGGCCACGCTCGACCGCCTGCGCGCGGGCGAGGAGACGCTCGCGCCGGCGAACCTGAGCTACATCGGTCGTGGCCTTCGAGTCTTCCTGGTCAATCTCCTCTACGGCCTCGCGGTCGTCCTGGTCGCTTCCGCGATCATCGCCTCCAGCCAGTCACAGGGCCCGGCCAACCCCGCGCTCGTTTCCCTTGCAATTGCGCTGAGCTTGCTGGCTTTCAGCGTGGCGACGCTGGGAACTCTGGCTTTGAACTTCGCCCTTCCCGCCATCGTGCTCGCCACCGATCGCGATGGAATTCCCGGCGGCCTCCACGTTTCCGCATTGCTCCGACGGTCTCGCATCAACGTCGCCACCACCCTGATCGCCGGCCTTATGCTGATCGCTGCCGGCTTCGTCGGGTCGCTAGGAATCGTCGTGTGCGGTATCGGGGTCATTTTCACATCGGCGTACGCGCTTGGGATGCAGGCGTGGATCATCCGCAGTTTTGAGGTAGGGACAGCCGCCGCCCAGGCGGCGTAAGGAGGAAATCCGATGTCAGATTTGCCCCCGCCGCCGCCACCCCCGCCACCGCCCGCGGGCGGAGGTTCGATGCCGCCGCCACCACCGCCTCCGGGCGGAGGTTTTGTGCCGCCGCCCCCTCCTCCACCGAGTGGGGGATATGTCCCGCCACCTCCTGGCGGCTACGCTCCGGCGGCCGCCGGTTACGCCGCCCCGCGCACCGACGGACTGGCCATCGCAGCGCTCATCTTGGGGATCCTGTCTCTCGTCTGCACCGTCGCGTGCCTGGGGGTCCTGCTTGGACCGGCGGCGGCCATCATGGGATTCATCTCCCGGCAGCGCATCTCCTCAAGCGGGGGCACGGTGGGCGGCGGAACACTGGCCACCGTTGGCCTTGTGCTGGGCATCATCGGGTTCATCGCGAGCGTGGGCTGGTTCTTCCTGTTTTTCGCAAGCGCGATCGGCTCGTCACTCAGCCCCACGCCATCGCCCTGACGTAACCAGTGCGCCCTGCCGATCGTTTCTTAAGGCCTGAACGCTAGAATCCCCGTGCGCATGCTCAGGGCCAGGCCTAGGGCCAGGCGATCTCGCTATCACGTCTCCTACCGCCTGACCCGGTCGGTCCCCGCGGTAATTGCCGGCGTGTTGTTGCTGATCGTGCTGGTCGCCGCAACACTCACGTACAAGCGATTTGACGATTTCATCGCCGCGACCACGGGCCATCACCTCAACCCGATCGGTGAGGTCGTCCAGGCTGTCGAGCCGGCTCAGGGCACGATCGCGTACAAGCTCAACCACGGGCAGCGGGTCAATGTCCTGCTGCTCGGCATGGGCGGCGAGCAGAACGATGCCCCGTACCTCACCGACTCGATCATGGCCGCGAGCATCGATCCGACGACGGGCCGCGTGATGCTCATGTCGGTTCCCCGCGATCTGGTTGTTCACATGAACCTGCAGACCACGTCGAGCCGGGTCTGGACCAACAAGATCAACGCGGCGTACGAGGTGCCTTACACCAGCATCATCTGCTGCGTCGACCCTCAGTACAGCGGTCGTGATGGTGGCGGCAAGGCGGCGGAGCACGAGGTCGGCAAGCTCACGGGCCTCACGTTTGACAAGTACATCGCGGTCGACTTCGTCGCGTTTCGCGACATCGTCAACGCCCTGGGCGGAGTCGACGTCTGCCTCTCGAGCAACCTCGATGATTACGAATACCCGAACTACAACAACGGCTATGTCCGCGGCGGCATCCACTACAAGGCCGGCTGCCAGCACCTCAACGGCGAGCAGTCGCTGCAGGTCGCACGGTCGCGGCACGCGCAGCAGCCTCAGCAGTCCTCTGACTTCGGCCGTGCGCGCAGGCAGCAGGACATCATGCAGGCGATCAAAAAGAAGGCGACCACGGTGAACGGTTTCGCCAAAGCGCCGCAGCTCCTCGACGCGCTGCAGAAAAACATCCACACCGACATGTCGCTTTCGGACATGAAGGCGATCTACGACTGGGGCAAGAACCTTCCTGACAGCTCGATCATCCGGGTCGCGCTGACCGGCCCGTCGGCGATCGGCCCCGGAAACCTGCTCGACTCTTACGACTGCGGCATGGGACCGAATGTGTCGCAGCTGTGCCCCGACGACGACAGCTACAACATGATCCACAAGTACGTCGCGTCAATCTTCATCGACCCCAAGACCCTCGGCGAGAAGGCGCCGGTCCAGTTCGCCAACGGCGCTAACAACTTTGCCGGGCTGGATGGGCGCGTGACCTCTATGTTCGACCCTACAGGTCTGCAGCTCGCGGACCCGGTCGCGCACAAGGCATCTGCACAGACCGTGATCCTCGACTACTCGGGGGGCCAGTTCCCGCTCACGACCAAATATCTCCAGGACTTCTTCGGCGCCACCGTCGTGGCGGCGACTCCGGCCAACCCCGCTCCCGCCAGGGGCCAGCAGACATTCGGCCTGGTGGTGGTGCTGGGACACGACTTCGCCCTACGCTTTTTGGGCGGGTAAGTGAGCTGACTGAAGACGACCTAGCGACGCGGTTCCGATCCGGTGATACGCGGGCTCTCGCCCGCGCCATCAGTCTCGTCGAAAAGCGCGACCCCTCAGTGCGCGCGCTGGAGGAATCTCTCAGCGACCAGGGTCGCCTCCCCGGCGTGATCGGGTTCACGGGGGCGCCGGGCACAGGCAAGTCGACTCTGGTGGATGGCGTGGTCGCGCTGCTGCGAAAAAAGGAAAGCTCCGTCGCGGTGCTTGCGACCGACCCCAACTCGCCGTTCACCGGCGGCGCGATCCTCGGCGACCGCATCCGCATGCAGCGCCATGCGCTCGATCCGAAGGTCTTCATCCGCAGCATGGGCGCCCGCGGACACCTCGGCGGCCTGTCGCTCGCGACTCGCGAGGCGATCCGCCTGCTGGGGGCCTTTGGGTTCGACGAGGTCATCCTCGAGACGGTCGGCGTCGGTCAGTCGGAGCTCGAGGTCGCGGCGGTGGCTGACACCACAGTTGTCGTTCTGACGCCGAACCTCGGCGACGGGGTGCAGATGATCAAGGCCGGCATTCTCGAGATCGCGGACATCTTTGTCGTCAACAAAGCGGACCTTGACGGACATGTCCGCGTGATGACCGAGCTGCGCTCGATGCTCAGCCTCGCCCCTAAGGGCAGTTGGAAACCTCCCATCCTCGCCACCGTGGCCGCGAAGCAGGAGGGCGTCGCTGAGCTGTGGGAGGCGGTGCTGGCCCACCGCCATCACCTGGAATCGAGCGGGCGGGCCCGGCAGCTGGCGCAGCAGCGGCTGAGGGATGAGACCGCGGAGGTGGCGGCCGAGATCGCGCGCGACCGGGTGCGGCAGGCGCTGATTGAGGACCCTGGCCTCGAAGCGCGTTTGCTCGACGAGGGCACGCCGTACCGTACGGCGGAGGAGATATTGGACCGAAAGCCATAATGGGACGCACTTCAATGAAGGTTCGAGCCCGCGATTCAAAACAGGCCTGGCAGGAGGATTTCGAGTCCAGCCCGGTGCGCGGTGACGGCATCGAAACGTCGACGATCTCCGGGATTCCGCTCAAGCCGCTCTACACCTCGGATGATCTCCCGGCTCGACCGGAAGAGCTCCCGGGCCAGTATCCGTACACCCGCGGCATCCACCCCAGCGGCTACCGGGGTCGCCTATGGACGATGCGCCAGTTCTCGGGGTTCGCCACGGCCGAGGAGACCAACCGCCGATACAAGTACCTGCTCGCCAACGGCCAGACCGGCCTCTCCGTGGCCTTCGACATGCCGACATTGATGGGGCAGGACTCCGATGCGCCGACCAGCCGAGGAGAGATCGGCCACTGCGGAGTCGCGATCGATTCGTTGGCGGACATGGAGACACTGTTCAACGGGATCCCGCTCGGCGCGATCACGACCTCGATGACGATCAACTCGCCTGCCGCGATCCTCCTCTGCATGTACATCGCCGTGGCCGAGGAGCAAGGCGTTCCAGCCTCAGCGCTCGGTGGCACTTTGCAAAACGACATCCTCAAGGAGTTCATCGCACAGAAGGAGTTCATCTTTCCGCCGACCCCTTCGATGCGGCTGGTCGTCGACTCCATAGAGTACTGCGCGAAAGAGGTTCCTAAGTGGAACACGATATCCATCTCCGGCTATCACATCCGCGAGGCAGGCTCGACCGCGGCCCAGGAATTGGCATTCACCCTCGCGGACGGCATGGCGTATGTGGATGCGTGCGTCGAGCGCGGCATGCGCATCGACGACTTCGCGCCGCGCTTATCGTTTTTCTTTGACGCGCACATCGATTTCTTCGAGGAGATCGCAAAGTTCCGCGCGGCCCGGCGCATCTGGGCGCGGTGGATGCGCGAGCGATACGGCGCACAGGACGAACGCTCGTGGAAGCTGCGCTTTCATACGCAGACCGCCGGAGTGTCGCTGACAGCGCAGCAGCCTGAGCTGAACATCGCGCGAACAGCGATCGAAGCGCTGGCGGCGGTGCTGGGCGGGACCCAGTCGCTGCACACAAACGCGATGGACGAGGTGCTGGCGCTGCCCACGGATAAATCCGCGCGCATCGCTCTGCGTACGCAGCAGCTGCTCGCCTACGAGAGCGGCGTGGCCAACACCATCGACCCGCTCGGGGGCAGCTACTTCATCGAAGCCCTGACCGACGAGATGGACCGGCAGGCGGAGAAGTACTTCAAGCAGATCGAAGACCTCGGTGGGGTCATCCCGGCGATCGAGGCCAGCTTCTTCCAGAAGGAGATCGCCGACTCCGCGTTCCGCTACCAGTCGGAGCTCGAGCAGAAGCGCCGGATCGTGATCGGCGTCAACGACTTCACCGTGGATGAAGAGGTGCCGATCGACATCCTTCGCATCGACCCGAAGCTGGAAAGCGAGCAGGTCGCCCGAGTCCGCGAGGTGCGCAGGAAGCGCGACCAGGCGCGGTGCTCCAACGCACTGTCCAGCCTGCGGAAGGCGGCCGCCGGCAAGGACAACCTGATGCCTTACATCCTCGAGGCTGTTCGCGCGTACGCCACCGAGGGCGAAATCATGAACACCCTGATCGAGGTGTTCGGCATCTATACCGAGCGCGCGGTCGTATGAGCCCTACCGCGGTCCGCCCGGTGCGGATCATCGTCGCCAAGGTCGGGCTCGACGGTCACGACCGCGGCGTCAAGGTCGTTGCGCGCGCACTCCGTGACGCGGGCTACGAGGTGATCTACACGGGGTTGCGACAGACGCCAGAGATGGTGGTGGACGCGGCCCTTCAAGAGGACGCGCAGGTGATCGGTCTTTCCATCCACTCGGGCGCACACATGACGCTGTTCCCGGCGGTCGTGCAGGAGCTGAAGCGGCGCAAGGCCACCGACATCATGGTGTTCGGCGGCGGGATCATCCCGGATGACGACATCGCGGCGTTGAAAAAGCAGGGCGTCGAGCAGATCTTCACCCCGGGCACGCCGCTGCAGGAAATCGTCGACTGGCTGCGCAAGCGATTCCCGGCGGGGCCTGCCTAAAACCGGCTTTACTCCCTCAGCACGACGGTGCCGGCGATCTTGTCGGCCCACCCTTGCTTGCGAGCGTCGAAGGCCACCCAGATCACGCCGACGAAGCACACGAGGACCGAGATGATCAGCCCGATCCATCTGAGCAAGGCTTTGCCGAACCCGATGGGCTGGCCGCTGTCGGCGTCGACCACTCGCAGCCTGAACAAGCGCTGCCCGATAGTGGCGCCCGAGATGGTCCACTGCACCGTGAAGTACGCCATGTTGATCAGCACCCCGAGCACCGTCGTCACCGGCCTCAAGTCGGTGGCTGCCACGGTGGGATTCTCGGGATGGGTGATCACAGCCATGATGCCGATGACGAATCCGAGCGCAAAGCCGATGACTCCGCCGATGACCCAATCGATCAGATAGGCGGCCACGCGGATCCAGAATCCACCGTAGGTCGCCTGGGGCACAAAGCCGTAACCATACGAAGGGGGAGGCACAGGCGGATATCCGCCGAAGACCGGCTCCGGAGGAGGCGGCGGCGGCGGGTAGCCGCCCGGCGGCGCGGGAGGGTAATCGCCTGGCGGCGGCGGAGGATAGCCGCCAGGCGGCGGGGGTGGTGGGCTATGCATGCCGCCCCTTAGTCAGGCGGTGGTGACGATCGTCCCCGCGATCTTGTCGTGGACCGCCTGATGCTGCGGATCCCAAATCTGCCAGAGCCAGCCGATGGCCCCAATGATGCAGACCGTGAAACCGACCTCGAGAGTCCAGATGAAGCCACGGAGCGCGGCCTTGCCGATCGTCGGGTATTGGCCGGTCGCGACATCGCGAACTTTGAAGCCAAATGGCATCATGCCGATTGATTGGCCACGTGAGCTCCAGAAGTAAGCGAAATATGCAATGTCGACGACGAGGTTGACGATCCCGGCCACGCCCTGGGCCTTCTGGAGGATGGCCGCGACGATCGCGTTGATGATGATCAAGATGACCACGTCGATCAGTCCGCCGACGATTCGCATGCCAGGGCTCGCCAGGTTCCCCGGGGTCGCCATCGCGTAGCCACCGCCGGGTGGGGGCATCATCGGCGGCTCGCCGCCGCTCGGCGGTGGGGGCGGCTGCCCGTAGCTCGGCGGTGGGGGAGGCGGTGGGTTCTGCATGCCTTCGTACCCTCCTGGAACATTCGGTGTGGACGCGCCCGGCCGGTCGCCGCAGGGCTTTGCCGTATCATAACGACGCCTCTCAATCGCGAGGCCTAACCATGCAACTCAAAGCCGCCACCCGCGACATGCTCGGCAAGAGCTCCCGCCGTCTTCACGGCCAGGGCAAGCTCGCCGCTGTCGTCTACGGGCACAACACCAAGGCGACCCCCCTCGTCCTCGATCGCCTCGAGTTCCAGAAGGTGTTCCTCAAGTCGGGACGGACTCACATGGTCGACCTGGTCGTGGACGGCCGCACGGAGAAGGTGCTCGTGCGCGAGATCCAGACGCACCCGCGCCGCCTCGGCCCGATCCATGTCGACTTCTACCAGGTCAACCTGGAAGAGAAGATCACCGTCGAGGTGCCGGTCCACCTGGTGGGTGAGTCGGCCGCCGTCAAGCGCGGGGACGCCGACATCCTTCAGCCTATCCACTCGCTTCGGGTCGAGTGCCTACCTTCCGACATTCCTGAAGCCTTCGAGGTGGACATGACGCCCCTGGAGGAGATCGAATCGGAAGTTCGCATCTCCGACATCAAGCTGCCCAAGGGCGTGACGGTGCTCATCGACCCTGAGGAGCTCGTGGTCAAGATCATCAAGAAGCGCGAGATGAAGGTCGAAGAGGAAGTGCCCGCCGCCGAAGCCGCCCTCGAGGGCGAAGGCGAGGCCGCGGCCGAGGGCGAAGAAGCTGCCGCCGAGGAAGGCGCCGAGTCCAAGGAATGACCTCGCCGCCGCTGGCGGGTTCTCTGCTTCCTTTCGTCGACGATAAGAACCTCGCGTACTTCGGCATCGGCCTTGTCGTCCTGCTGGTCTTCGTCGTCGTATCCCGCTTCGTCACCAATGTGGTGGTCAGAGCCCTGCGCCGGCGAAACATGCGCTCGGACATGGTCCAGGTCGGCGGCCGCGTCGTCAGCGTCGTCCTGATCGGACTCGGAGTCTGGTTTGCGATCGGCTTCGCGTTCCAGAGCCAGAACCTCACGCTCGCCGGCATCCTGCTGGCCACCATCGTCGCGAGCTTCGGCGTGCAGGACCTGCTCAAGGACTACGTCTCGGGCTATTACGTGCTCCTCGAGCGGCACATCAGAGTGGGTGATCGGATCTCCATGGATAGCGTCGGATCGGGCACCGTGACGGAGATCAAGTTGAGGGTGACCCTATTGAAGACGGACTCAGGTGACCTTATGGTGGTCCCGAACTCGGAGCTGTTCAACAAATCCGTTACCGTTCACGTTCGCGCCGAGAAGCGGGCTGCTGAGACGGGCTCGGAGGCTAAGCAAGAGCCCCCAGAGTGATCCGGTAGAGGGCTTGCAGCTGCTCGCCGTGCAGCTCTGTCTCTTCGGCCAGCTGCTCGCGGAAGACCTGCGAGGCAATGTCGACGTGAATCCCCGCCGCGACCTGGGTGGCCAGCGACCTCAGCCGGTACGTGTGATCCGGCTTCTTCGTTGTTGTCTCTAGCTCGACCTTCACCCGGTCAAGCTGCACGACCGTCGACCACTTTTCGACCTCGGCCGCCCCAGTCTCCGGCGCGTCTGAGAGGTGGAGGCAGTTGAGGCCGCCGAAGATGCCGAAGCGCTCCCGCAGCGAGTTGGGGCGTGACTGCGCGATGCGCGTCTCACCGAGGTCGTAGCGCATTTGCTTGAGCACATCCGCCGAGGCGGTGACCCGGCCGACGATGAGCGGGAGCGCCGTCATGAAATCGACCAGCCACGGAAAAAAAGGCCGGCCTTGCAGAAAGTCGTAGTGACTTTCAACGAGCGACACCGGGGGTTGGAACCAATCGAGTGATTCGACCTTCCAGTTGTGCTCGGTGGCCAGCCAGCTCCACAGGCCGGCGCGAGCCGCAAGTCGGTAAGTAGCGTCGGGTTTGAAGATGAGCAGGGCGTCGGCCACGAAGCGAAATGCTACTTGGCCTGGTTTTTGTCCCGCGGATTGGGTTTGTAGACCTTGCGGCCTTTCAGCCTTTCCGGTAGGTGCACCTGTTCAGCGGCGACGCCACCTTCGTGGTCGTGAGCGTACTGGTAACCCTTGCCGTAGCCCATCGACTTCATCAAGCCGGTCGGTGCGTTGCGGAGGTGCATCGGCACCGGCTCGTTCCCAGTTTCCTGGATCAGCTCCCTGGCCGCGCCGTATGAGGTGAGTGCGGAATTCGACTTTGGCGCCAGTGCGAGGTAGAGGGCGGCCTCTGTCAGCGGGAGGACCGCCTCGGGCATGCCGACGAAATGCGCCGCCTGCTGCGCGGCCATCGCGACGGACAGGGCTTGGGGGTCGGCAAGCCCAACGTCCTCGGCGGCAAGGATGACGAGCCGGCGCGCGACGAAAAGAGGATCCTCACCGGCCTCGAGCATCCGCGCCATCCAGTACACGGCCGCGTCCGGGTCGCTGCCGCGCACGCTCTTGATCAGCGCCGAGACGATGTCGTAGTGCTGGTCGCCGGCGCGGTCGTACAGCAGGTGGCCCTGCTGCAGCGCGCTCTCGATGTGGTCGACAGAGACTGCTTTCTCGCCGGCGAGTGCCGCCGCGGCCTCCAGCCCGTTGAGCGCGACTCGCGCATCTCCTCGCGAGCCATCGAGCAACGCGCCCATGGCGTCGTCATCGATCCGTGCGCCCAGCTCAGCCAGCCCACGCTGAACGACCTGCTTCAACTCGTCCGCCTCCAGCTGCTCGAGCCGGAACACGCGACTTCGCGACAGCAGCGGGGCGATGACCTCGAATGACGGGTTCTCGGTCGTCGCTCCGATGAGGGTGACCGAGCCGTCTTCGACGTGCGGCAGGATGGCGTCCTGCTGCGCTTTGTTGAAGCGGTGGATCTCGTCGATGAAGAGCACGGTGCGGATCCCGGCGCGTCGGTGAACCTTCGCCTCGGCCACCACCTTGCGCAGGTCGGCGACGCCGGCGGTCACTGCCGACATGGCTACCATGCGGGCGCTCGTTTCCGTGGCCAGCAGGCCGGCCAGCGTGGTCTTGCCGCTGCCGGGCGGGCCCCACAGGACAACGCTCGGGAGATGGCCGGATTGGGTCAGCTGCCTCAGCACGTCGACCACCCGGCGTTGCCCGACCAGGTCCTCGAATTTCTTCGGCCGCAGCCTGGTCGCGAGCGGGGCGTTCGGCTCCGGGGCCGTGGGAACCTGGAACAGCTCGCCCTGGCCTGCCATATACGAATTCTGACTCCCGTGTGTTCTATGGGCGCCGATCGACGGCCGCTTGCCTAGAATGGCCCCCCATGGTCACCTGCTGGTACTGCAATTCCGAGCTGCCCGGGACCTCCCAATACTGCCCGACGTGTGGTCACAGCCAGAGCGATCATTCCTCCAGCCCGCTTTTCGGGGTCGTCGACCCGACCACCGGCATCTGGAACTCGAAGTTCGTCAACGCCCTGGTCGGCCAGGAGGCAAACCGGGCCGTGCGCTACCACCGCCCACTCTCTGTGCTGGTGATCGAGCTCGACCATGCCGAGCACATGCACAAGGAGCTCGAACAGATCCAGGTCGAGGGTTTGCTGCGCGAGATGTCAGAACGCCTCGGACACGCCATCCGCGACACCGATACGGTCGGGTTCCTCGACGCCGACGGGCCGCCGCACTTTGCGATCGTGCTGCCCGAGACTGACGAGCAGGGCGCCACGCTGGCGGCCGACAAGATCCGTCGCTCCATCGCCTCCCACGATTTCTCGACGACGGGAAGCTGGAGACGCATCACCGTGAGCTGCGGCGCCGCCACGATCGCCGTCGTGGCCCGAGGTGACGACGAAGCCGGCCTGATCGGCAACAAACGCGAGTACACCGGCAACCTTCTCCGCGAGGCCTTCCTGGCGCTCGACACCGGACGCGCGGCCGGCACGAACCGAACCTCGGTTGGCGCGTACCGCAGCTAGACGCGTCAGTCTTTAGAGGTGCGTTCTCGCCTTTATCTCATCCGCCACGCCGACGTGGAGAACCCCAACAAGGTCCTGTACGGACACCTCGACGGCTTCCAGCTCAGCGCGCTGGGGCGCATCCAGGCAGCCGCGCTAGGCGACCAGCTCCGGTCCGAAGACCTCACACGGATTGTCAGCAGCCCGCTCGCCCGCGCGGTCGAGACGGCGCGGCTGATCGACGAGAGGCTGGCCCGGCCGGCGATTCTGGAGACCGACCCGGAGCTGCGGGAGGCCGAGTTCAGCCGCTACCTCCAGGGCGTGCCGTACTGGCAGGTTCCACTGCGGCGCCCGCTCTGGTTCGTGCACAAGGCCCGGCGGGGGCTCGTCCCCGGCGATGAGTCGATCGACCGGCTCGGAGGCCGTGTTCTCGAAGTCGTTCGCCGCCTGGCCCGTGAGCACCCCGGCGAGACAATGGCCGTTGTGAGCCACGCCGACCCTCTCAACGCAGCGTGGATCCTCCTTGACGGGCGCCCTCACAACGAGCGCGAGATGTACCGGAAGGCGATCGACAAGTCAGGCATGCTGCGCCTGGAGATGGAGGGCGAGACGCCGGTTTCCTGGGAGTACGTGCCACCACCCGTGGTGGCAAAGCCGGCAAGCGCAGCGGCCTGAGCGTGCCCGAAACGCGTTTCCCCGATGGGTTCCTCTGGGGCACCTCCAGCGCCGCCCACCAGGTTGAAGGCGGCAATCGGAACAACGACTGGTGGGAGTTCGAACAGCAGCCAGGTCACATCGCGAACGGCGACACATCGGAGATCGCGTGCGATCACTACCACCGATACCGTGAGGACTTCGCATTGCTGAACGAGCTCAACCAGAATGCACATCGCCTCTCGATCGAGTGGTCGCGAGTTGAGCCCGTTGAGGGCGAGTTCGACGCGCGGCAGATCCGCCATTACCGCGACGTGCTGGGAGAGATCCGTGAGCAGGGGATCCAGCCGATGCTCACGCTGCATCACTTCACGAGCCCACTGTGGTTCACACGAAAGGGCGGGTGGCGCGCTTCTGGGTCACCGCGCGCATTTCTTCCGTTCGTGCGTCGCATCGTCGACGAGCTCGGAGACCTTGTGTCGATGTGGTGCACGATCAACGAACCCAGCATCTATGCGGTCCAGGGGTGGCTCAACGGCGAGTTTCCGCCGGGCAAGCACGGCGACGTCGCGTCGGTCTACAGGGTAGCGAGCAACATGCGCCGCGCGCATGAGCTTGCGTACGAGGTGATCAAAAGGCGGTGGCCGGATTCGCCGGTCGGCCTCTCGCATCACAAGTTTCTCTTCATGCCCGCGACGCCAAAACGGCGGGACCGATGGGCGGCGCGGGCCGCCCAGCTGGTCATGGACAGCTGGCCGGTCGCTCCGGCGCGGCTGCGAAGAATTGTCGAGGCTACGTCCGATTACGTCGGCATCGCCCATTATCACGTTCAAGCCGCCGCGTTCGATCCGCGCCGGCCGCAAGACCAGTTCATCAGGCGTTTCAACATGCCAGGCGTGCAGGTCAGCGACATGGGATGGAGCGCTGACCCGCAGTGGATGCGTCTCGTCCTGAATGAGCTCAAAGCGCTGAGCAAGCCCGTGTACATCACTGAGAACGGGCTGGGCACGATGGATGACGAGCGGCGCCAGCGCTACCTTGTCGACGTGCTGTCGAACGTGCACCTCGCGATCCAGGATGGCGTTGATGTCCGCGGCTACTTTCACTGGACCAACATGGACAACTTCGAGTGGGGGCGCGGATACCAGGTGCAGTTCGGGCTGATCGATGTGGACCGCAAGACCCTCGAGCGAACGATCAAACCCAGCGGCCGCCTGTACGCTCGCATCGCGAAGGCGAACGCTGTCTTGACTCACTAGACTCAGGCCGTGAACCGCAGGTCCGCAGGGATTGCGGCAGCCGCGATCGTCCTCGGGTCGGTGCTCATGCTTTCGCTTCTCTGGGGCCTTCAGCACGCCGCCCTGGCCAACCCGCCGCTGCTGGGCAAGACCGCCCCGAAGCTGGCCATCGAAGCGCAGGGCGGCCGCCATATGGGCGTCTGGGATCTCCAGGGCAGACCTGTTGTGTTGAACTTCTGGGCCTCCTGGTGTGCGCCGTGCGTGCAGGAGCTCCCCGTGCTGGCCGGCGGGGCCGTGGCCCATCCCGGGGTCGCCTTCATGGGCGCCGACAACCAGGACACCGCCAGTGGCTTTGCCAGCTTTGAGGCGAGTCATCCACACCCGTATCCCGCGGGGCCAATCGTGGAAGGGAGCTATCAGTCCTATGGAGTCGCCGGGCTTCCCGTCACGTTTTTCATAGACGCGCAAGGCAAAGTGGTGGCGTCATTCGGAGGACCCCTTGACACGCCCACCCTCGACCATTACCTGGCCTTGATGCGAACGTGATCCCGGGTTTGAGGTGGGCTCTTCCGGCTGCGGTGGTCGCGGGATGCGTCGGCTATCTGATCTACACGGCCTCAGGTGGTTCCGCCGAGTACTACCTCACGGTGAGCGAGCTGCGCTCGCACACGCAAAGCGGCGACGTGCGTGTCGCGGGCACTGTCCAGGACGACGTGCAGAAGAGCTCCGGGGGGTTGAAGGTCACGTTCACCGAAACGGATGCGACAGCTTCTATGCCCGTCGACTACTCTGGCCCGCTGCCTGACATATTCAAGCCGGGAATCACAGTGGTCGCGGAGGGCCGGCTGGGGAAGGACGGAGTGTTCCACGCGCGGACGCTGCTGGCCAAGTGCCCTTCGCGGTTCTCGACGACCGCGTACACGCAGTGATGCTCGGATTCCTGGGCGCCGGGACCCTTCTCGCGGCGCTGATCATGGGCGGCTTTTCGATGGTGCTGTCGTTCTGGGCCGGCTGGCAGCAAAACGCCGTGATGGTGCAGGTCGGCCGCCGCGCGTTCTATGCGGCGACCGCGATGATCGTGCTCGCCGCGGCGGTGCTCGAGTGGGCGCTGCTCAGCCATGATTTCTCCCTCGCCTACGTCACCGAGCACACAGATCTCTCGCTGCCGACGGCATTGGTCGCCGCAGGTTTTTACGGAGGCCAGGAGGGATCGCTTCTCTACTGGGTGCTGGTGCTGGGCATCCTGGGCAGCGTGTCGCTGGTGGCCAGCGCCTCCCTTGGCGTGAGGCTGGCTGCGTACGCCGCGGGCGTGATGGCCGCGATCGTCAGCTTCTTCCTGGTCGTGCTGGTGCTCGTCGCCAGCCCGTTCGACCTGCTACCGGTGACACCGCCCGACGGCCTCGGACTCAACCCGATCCTCCGCGACGGAGGAATGCTCATCCATCCGCCCGTGGTGCTGGCGGGGTTCGCTTCCTTTGCGATTCCCTTCAGCTTCGCCGCAGCCGCCCTTCTCGCCGGCCGAACCGACGAAGCGTGGATTGCTCACACACGCCGGTTTGCGCTGATGGCGTGGAGCCTCCAGACCGCCGGACTGGTCCTCGGCATGTGGTGGGCCTATCACGTGCTCGGATGGGGTGGTTATTGGGGTTGGGATCCGGTAGAGAACGTGGCCTTCATGCCGTGGCTCGCGACGACGGCCTACCTGCATTCATCCCAGGTGCAGGAAAAGCGCGGCCGGCTGCGCGCCTGGAACTTCGGGCTGGTCATCCTTGCATTTCTCCTCGTTATCTTCGGCACCTTCATCGTGCGCAGTGGCGTCGTCCCGTCGGTGCACACGTTCGCGATCAGCGAGATCGGCCCGTGGTTCCTGGCGTTTCTCTTCATCTGCATAGTCTTTTCGGCCGTTCTGCTGGCCACCCGCTCGCAGAGCCTGAAGAGCACCGCGGAACCTGCGGCGTCAGTTTCGCGCGAGGGAGCGTTCGTTCTGCAGAACCTGCTCTTGATCGGAGTCGTGGCGGTGGTCCTGTGGGGCACGGTGCTGCCCCTGGTTTCGGGCATGCTCGGGCAGCAGCGAGTGGTGGGCGTGTCGTATTACGAGCGCGCCGCGGGCCCGCTGTTCCTGGTCCTTCTCGCCGTGATGGCCGCGGGTCCGCTGCTGCCGTGGCGAAGGGCAGCGGGCCGTGCCTCGGTCCGGGCCCTGGCCTGGCCCGCGGCAGCTGCGGTTGTCGTCCTCGTCAGTTTGGTCGCAGCCGGGGTCAGATCGATTCCGGCATTGGTCGCGCTGCCGCTTCTTGCCGGGGTCGTGGCCACCTGCTTCACCCAGTACGCCAGGCTCGGGCGTGGCTGGTCGCGCCTGCCCGGAATGCTGATTCGCCGGCGCCGCCGCTACGGCGCCTACCTCGCGCACCTGGGCCTCGCCGTCCTGGTGATCGGAATCGCCGCGTCGCATTTCTGGCAGCAGGACAGGGCTGTCACCCTCGCGCCGGGAGAGCACGTGACGGTCGCCGGTTATACGCTCACCTACGCCGGCTCCGAGGTGCGCCAGCTGGCCGACCACAGCGAGCTTGTCGCGCCGATGCGGTTCGGCACCTCGACGCTCGAACCGGCGCGAGCAACCTACGCGGGTCTTGGTGGGCAGTCCCTGACCCACGTGGCGATCAGCACTACTCCCCTGGCTGACGTCTACGTAGTGCTCGCGGGCGTCGATGAATCGGGTTCGGCTTCATTTCGAATCTTTGTCAATCCGCTCGTCACATGGATCTGGGCGGGCGGAGCGATCATCATCCTCGGCGTGGTGCTGGGCAACGCCGGCGAACGCGAAACGGAGCTTGCGGCTGTGAGGCGGCGAGTGCCCGCCCTGGCCCGATGACGCTCCTCGTCGCGACGATCCTGCTGTTCGCCGCGGGGCCATTCGTGCTCTGGCCACTGATCAAAACGCCCGCGGACGAAAGTAAATGAGCATCCTCGTCGCGAATGGGTTGACTCACTGGTTTGGTTCCGAGGTCGCGCTGGAGTCGGTCGACCTCACCATTGACACCGGCGAGCACATGGCGGTGCTGGGTGAGAACGGCGCAGGCAAGACGACTTTGCTTCGTATTCTCGCCACCGCCGCGCGCCCGACCTCCGGCCGCCTCGAGATCATGGGACTCGACGCGCTCCGAGAGCGCAGACGTCTGCGGCAGAAGATCGGCTTCGTCGCACATGCACCAGGGCTGTACCCGGCGCTTTCAGCGGCGGAGAACCTGGAGTTCTTCTGCACTCTGCAGGGGGTCGACCGTTCGCGCGTGACGGAGACCCTCGCCGTGGTCGGCCTCAGCGAGGTGGCGGGCCGGCCGGCGGGGCAGCTTTCGCGCGGCATGCAGCAACGCCTGGCGATCGCTCGCGCGATCCTTCACGATCCAAAGCTGCTGGTCCTTGACGAACCAGATGCCAGCCTTGGTTCAGACGGTGCGGACCTGCTGGCAGGCGTGATGCGCGACCGCACCGTGGTTCTTGCCACTCACGACCACGCTCTCGCCAACCGGCTCTGCCAGCGGACCCTCGTCCTGCGGCACGGCCGTCAGGTCGGCACTGTCACCCGGCTGCACATCGTGCAATGAGCAACACGATTGCGATCGCGCTCGCAGTGGCGCGCAAAGACCTGAGGGCGGAATGGCGGACCCGCGAGCTCGTGCCGGCCCTGGCGCAATTCGTGGTCCTGGCCCTCGTCATCGCCAACTTCGGGTTCCAGATCGATGCGCGTAACGCGCCGACCATCGCCCCGGGCGTGCTGTGGATGGCGCTGGTGTTTGCCGGCCTGGTTGCATTCGGCCGCACGTTCGCGGCGGAGCGTGAGCAGGCGTCGCTCGAGGCGATGCTGATGACGCCCGCTTCGCCAGTCGCGATCTTCGCGGGCAAGGCGCTTGGCGCGACCCTCCTGCTCGTGGGATGTGAGGCCGTTCTGCTCCCCGCCCTGACCTTGTTCTTCGGCACGCCTCTGTCGGTCCCGATCATCGCGACCGTGCTTCTGGCGACGATCGGGATGGCTGCTTTGGGCTGCCTTTTCGCAGCGATGGTGGCCCGCGTCCGCGCTCGCGAGCTCCTGCTTCCGCTGCTCACCTTGCCGCTGTGGATTCCTTTCATCGTCGCGGGGGGCCAGGCAGTGCAGGTCGCGATGGGCGCGAGCGGCACCTACGACCAGGCCCTGGCCCTGCTCATAGACTTCGACATACTGTTCGTCGTGCTCACCTCGCTCGCCGCACGGTTTGTGCTCGATGAATAGGTACGAAAAAGCGGCGGCGGCCGCGGTCGCGCTGATGGTGCTGGCGGCGGGCGCCATCTTCCTGTTCGCTCCCACCGACGCATTGCAAGGCCCGGTACAGCGCATCTTCTACCTGCACGTGAGCTCGGCCATCGCGGCCTATGGCTGCTTTGCGGTGGTCCTGCTCGGGGGCGCCATCTACTTGCGCAGCGAAAACCTCGCCGCCGACCGGCTCGCGCGCGCCGGGGCTGTCGTCGGTCTCGTCTTCACCACGGTGTGTTTGGTCATGGGGATGCTGTGGGCCAAGCCGATCTGGGGCGCGTTCTGGACCTGGGACGCGAGGCTCACGTCGACCCTTGTCCTGTGGATCATCTATGCCGGCTACCTGCTGGTCCGGCGGCTCGCCGAGCCTGGGCGACAGGCCGCTCGATTTGCGGCAGTGGTCGGCATCTTCGGTTTTGTCGACGTACCGGTCGTCCATTTCAGCGTCACGTGGTGGCGGACGGTGCATCCCGGGCCGGTCATCGTCAACGACGCGCTGCCGCCGGCGATGCTCGCGACATTCTTTTTCACGATGGCGTGCACGCTCACGCTGGCCGCGGTGATGATCGCGATTCGCTACCGCCTCGAGACTCTCGCCGATGGTGCGGTGCCCGAACCGGCAACTGTTGTCGCGGCGGTCGGCTCGCGCGACGCGGAGACGGTCCAATGATCTATCTCGTGACCGCCTATGCCTTCGCGGTTGCAGTACTTGGTGGCTACCTGTCCTGGTCGCTACGTGAGCTGCGCCAGATGGAAAGCAAACGACCCGAGCGCTGATCATCGGCGGCGGCCCGGCAGGAGACGCTGTCGCCGCGGGACTGAGGGATGGGGGTTTCGCCGGCGAGATTGTGCTCGTGGGCGCGGAGCCGGTGATGCCGTATGAGCGCCCTCACCTTTCCAAGGGTTATCTGCTTGGAACTGTGACCAGTGACCGCCTGTGGCTGCGGCCGGCCGGGCAGTATCGCGAGCTGGGCGTCGAGCTCATGTTGGGCGAGTCGGTCGCTGACCTCGGGGTCCAACGGCACGCGGCGGAGCTTGAGTCCGGGCGGACGATCTCGTGGGACGTCGTATGCATCGCAACCGGGTCGTCTGCGAGGCGACTTGCGGGCTTCGAGCACGGACTTTACCTGCGACAGCTGGCCGACGCGGACGCGCTGCGCGCCGAGCTCATCGATGACGTGCGCATTAACTTCATCGGAGCCGGTTTCATCGGCTGTGAGGTGGCGGCTGCCGCGGTTCAACTTGGCTGCTCGGTACGCGTCTACGAAGCGCTCGGGCAGCCGCTCGTCCGCGTTCTGGGCCCGGAGCTGGGGGCGTATATCGCCGATGTGCACCGGTCGCACGGGGTAGGGATGCACCTCGGAGTCGAAACGCTGCCTGACCTTGACGCCCCGGTCGTGGTCGGCATCGGCTCCGAGCCGCGCACCCAGCTCGCACAGGCGGCCGGGCTGCATATCGAGCAAGGCATCGTGACCGATGAGGACGGCCGGACCTCAGTGCCCGGAGTTTTCGCGGCCGGCGACGTGACGCGTTTCTGGAGTCACCTTTATGAGACGCGGCTGCGGGTTGAGCATTTTCAAACCGCACAGCGGCAGGGTTTTGCGGTCGGGCGGGCGATGGCCGGCACTGGCGATGCGTACTCAGAGGTCCCCTGGTTCTGGTCCGACCAGTACGATCTGAACCTGCAGTACGCAGGAGCCGGGCTGGCCTGGGACGAGACGGTTGTGCGGGGCTCGCTTGGGCAGCCTCCGTTTTCAGTGTTCTACCTTGTCGCCGGCGGGCTGGTTGCGGCGGCGGGGATCAACGATCACCACACGGTCGCGCGCGCCCGGCGAGTGATCGAGGCGCGCGCCGCTGTCACGACGGATCAGCTGGCGGATCCTCGCTTTGATCTGAGGCGAGCGCTTCCTTGAGCTTGGGCGCAAGGCCCGCCACGATCCTCTCGGTCAGCCCCCAGACCACGCCTTCCTCGTGCGCCAGGTAGCGGAACCGCCATTGATCATCAGACTCGAGCCAGGCGCTGTCGTCCAGCAGGCGCTCGAGCGGAATGGCCAGCACGCCGTCCAGCTCCCGCTCGTCGTGGACGAATGGCAGCTTCGGATCGGGGAGGTGGGCGACGAAGGGCACGACAGAGAAGTTCGAGACTGCGGCGAAGATCGGTTCGCCGGCGCCAAGTGGGGCCAGCCGCCCGACCGCCACGCCGATTTCCTCTTCGACCTCGCGCTCTGCGGCACCCCAGGCCGACTCCCCGGCCTGCACTCCACCGCCGGGAAGGGCGACCTGCCCAGGGTGGTCCCTGAGATCGGCCCGCCGCCTCACGAAAGGGACCATCCACCGGCCTTCGTGGTGGTAAAGGGCAAACACGACCGCAGCCGGCCGGGCGCCCTTCCTGAACTCGCCCCAACGGTCGATCGGGGTGAACAATTGTTCGAGCCGGCTGATGAAATCGCTCAAATCGCCCCTTTGCGAACTCGCGGGAGCCAGTAAGCTAAGAAAGGTAGCTGAGCATGATTGACCGCACGAGCAACCGAATTGAGCAGCAGGAGACCGCCCTTCGGCGGCAAAACCGGCGTCGGTATGTCTTCCAGCGCATGCTGGAGGCCACCGACCGGGTCCTCTGGCGCCTCGAGGAGATGAACAGGGACGGTGTGAAGACTGTGCCGGCGAGGGTTCGGGCTGAGCTCCGACGGGTGGTTCAGGCGATGCCCGACCACGTCAAGGAGCCGCTTCGCGACTACGGCCAGGTGCAGGACACCCTGGACAGCCTGTTCGAGGTCCAGGAGCGCCTCTTCAGGTGGCGCTACCCCGATTGGGAGGACATCGAACCCGACGGGGACGGTACGGCCGACTTCGACTACGCCAGCTAGAGGCCGCTCGCGGCGATCAGCGCAAGGTCGGTCGCATACGCGGTCAGGAAGCCGAGCAGCAGGCCCCAGGCGAAAGCAGGCGGGGAATTGAGCTTGCGGCCCAGGTTGAACAGCTCGTTCAGCACGTAGAGCAGCGCGCCGGCCGCGACTGCCAGAAAGGCGACCGAGAAGTAGGGAGAGCTTGCCAGGTAGCCGATCCACGTCCCTACAAAAGTAGGCCCACCTCCGATTAGTCCGGCGAGAGCCAGAAAACCCCAGGGGGCCGGCTTCGAGTCGGTCGTCATGGGGGCGGCGATCCCGAATCCTTCGGTGATGTTGTGGAGCGCGAAGCCGGCCGCCAGCACACCGGTGAAGGCGATGGCGCCAACGTGGGCGGACTCGCCGATCGCCAGCCCTTCGGAGAGGTTGTGCAGTCCAAGCCCGGTGGCGATCGCCAGCGACAGGGACCGTGGGCTTGGAGCGCCCGTTCCATGTCTCAGGTGGCTGAACACCGTGCGATTGAAGTAAACAAGGCCCAGCAGGCCGGCGGTAACGCCGCCCGCGAAGATGAGCGCCATGGCCGCGAACGAAGAAGAGCCGCTTCCATGCGCCATCGCAACTTCGACGGGCTCGCCCGCGTGGCTCAGGATGTCCCACAGCAGGAAGACCAGGATCCCGGTCGCGAACGCGTTGAGGAATCCCTGCACCGACCTGGGAAGGCCGCGAAGTCGCGCCACCGGCAGGCCGAGGAAAATCGTGGCGCCGGCGATTGCTCCCAGTAAAACTGTGGTCGCTTGGTTCATAGTGAGTTAGTAGGTGCCAAAGCCACGATTAGACAAGTCTAATTCGACACCTCCTTCTGAGGTTGTGTCGCACTACCTCGAGGCCATCTTTTACATGTGGTCGGAGGGGGAGCCGCTGCGAAGCGCGCGCCTGGCTGACTGGCTCGGGGTGAGCCGTCCCACGGTGACCGTGGCTGTGCGGAGGATGACCGGCTATGGCATGGTGCGCATGAACCGGCGCAAGGAGATCGAGCTCACCGCCAAGGGCCGGCGCATGGCCGAGGCGATCGTGCGGAGGCACAGGATCATGGAGCGGTGGCTCACGGACGGGCTTGGGCTGGATTGGGTCACGGCCGACCTCGAGGCCGCCCGGCTCGAGCATGCGGTGTCAGAGGTCGTGGAGAAGCGTCTCTATGAGGTCCTCGGGCGGCCGGGAACCTGCCCGCACGGCAACCCGATCCCCGGCTACTCGGAGGCCGCGCCAAATGAGGTGCGGCTCGCAAACCTGAAGGCCGGGGCCCGGGCCTCCGTCACCCGGGTATCCGAGGTCGCCGAGCGTGAGGCGCCCCTTCTCCTCGCCTACCTGCACGAACGCAAGCTGGTGCCCGGACGCGAGGTGTCCGTGGTCGAGGTCGACGGCGTCGGCGGCACGCTCCGGATCAAGGCCGGCGGTCGCGAGCTGACGCTGGGCCACGAGACCGCCGGCAAAGTGTGGGTGGTCCCAGCCGGCTCTCGCTAGGCGCGTAAAGCCTGCATTTCGCGATCCTCTGGTTTTGTCCCCAGGTGGAGTTGCGGAAAGGTTAGATCGGCTGCGGCGACGAGCAGAAGGCGCAGCGGCGCGCGTCGACGGGGATCTCGCTCAAGCATTCGGTGCACTTCTTGGTCGTCGGGTCGGCGGGCGGCTCTTTGCGCGTGCGGGCGACCATCGCGGTGTAGGGCACGACCACAAAGAAGTAGATGACGGCAGCCACGATCAGGAACGCCAGGACGGCGTTGATGAAGTCTCCGTATAGGAACTTGCTGTTGTTGATCGTGAACGCCAGGGCTCCAAAGTCGGGCTTGCCGAACAGCGCGGCGACGAGCGGCGTCACGAGGTCTTTGACAAACGCGGTTATGACCAAACCGAACGCGACGGCGATGACTACGGCGACCGCAAGCTCGACGACGTTGCCCCGCAGCAGGAATGCCTTGAAGCCCTTCATAGCCGGATGCTCTCCTTATTGACCGTCCGAAACCGACAGCACGACCTTTCCGAACTGCTCCGCCGCATCGAGCCGTTCCAATGCTGCTCTTACGTCCGACAACGGATAGACGCTGTCGACTACTGGGCGCAAACCGCCATCGATCGCTTTGAGCACCGCTTCGAACTCGCCGGCGTTGCCCATCGTCGAGCCGAGCAGGCCCGCGTGGCGGAAGAAAAGCCTCGGCATGGTGATCTCCGCCTTCACCCCCGAGGTCGATCCGCAGGTGACCACTCGCCCGCCCATGGCAAGCGCGCGCATGGACTCGTCGAGCGTCGCGGGGCCGACGTGCTCGAACACGACGTCGACTCCGTCGCCGGTCGCCTGGCGCACCGGTTTGCTGAAATCCGACGAATCGAAAACTGCCTCGGCGCCCAGCTCGAGCGCGCGCTGACGCTTCGCTTCCGACCGGCTTGTCGCCAGGACTCGCGCGCCTAGATGCTTTGCGATCCTGATCGCCGCCACCGCTACGCCGGCGCCGGCGCCCACGACGAGCACAGTCTCGTCGGCGCGCAGCTGAGCGCGGGTCGTGAGCATGCGCCAGGCAGTCAAGAAGGTGAGCGGAAACGCCGCGGCTTCGGTCCAGGAAAGCGCCGCCGGCTTGTGGAAGATGTTGCGCGCGTCGATGTGGATCAGCTCGCAGGCCGTGCCGTCCGAGTGCTCTCCCAGGACTCCGAAACGGGCGCACCTGACGTTCTGGCCCGCGCGACACCACTCACACTCCCAGCAGCACAGGGTGGGGAAGAGGACGACCTCGTCGCCCTGCCGCCAGGCGGGATCTCCGCTGGAGTCAACAACCCCGGCGCCGTCTGCCGCGATCACCCGTGGAGGCGGGATCCGCTGGGCCCCGTGCGCCAGCCATAGGTCTAGGTGGTTGAGCGAGGCAGCTTTGATGGCCACTGCGACCGTGCCTGGGCCGGCTTGCGTTTTGGGCCGCTCGCGAACTCGAACCCCTTCAGGGCCTAGCGGCTCCTCATACACGGCAGCCCGGCCCTGGCTCAGAATGGCGCCAGCGCCAGCGTCAGCAGGGGTCATTTGCGAAACTTAACCAAAATCGCGGCAAGCCGGTTGGAACCGCAACCTAAAGTTCGAAATCTCGTTTCAAGGGCTATGCGGGTATTGGTTTTTGTTGTCACGATCCTCTTGCTATTCCTGTTCGGCGTGCCCGCGCAGGCGTCCCAAGCGGAGCCTCCGGGCCAGAAGGCGGGAAAGTATTCGCGCTGGTTCTACCCCAGCCAGATGAGCTACGGGCCGATCGAGGATGGGACTGGCAACATCGGCTCCGCACCAGCGCCGGGAGCGTTTCTGACCCTTCCGTTCATGGGCCCTCACTACATCACGTCGCTTTTCGATCACTGCTACCCCAACTACGACACTGACAACCGTCTATGCCGGTACGACGGCACGACCGTATCGAAGAGCGTGGGAGGCATCGATCCGACATTTGACGCTGGATTTGCCCAGACGCCCGGAAAGCACGATTACCTCTACTACGACGGCCATGACGGTTACGACTACGGTCTGTACTACGAGCCGGTGGCTGCTTCGGCGGGCGGCACCGTGATGCTCGCGAACTGGCTCGATCCCAACTGCCATACGTGTTTGAGCGGCCAGACCATCGAGATCAACCACGGCAATGGGCTGCTGACCTTCTACGGGCACCTTTCGCAGATCCTCGTCTCGAAAGGGCAATACGTTTCGCGCGGCCAGGTCATCGGAATCTCCGGCATGACAGGCACCGCAACCGGACCGCACCTGCACTGGGGCGTCTACAAGCTGAATGGCGGCGGGCCGGTGGACCCTTACGGCTGGTCGGGCTCATACCCAGACCCCTGGGGAAAGGACGTCGGCGACCTCTGGATCTCAGGCTCGCCGAGGTACGCCGGGATCGCCATGCCAAACGTTTCCATCGCAGCCGCGCCGCAGGCGGATGACCCCACGGCAATCGACGTCTCGTGGTCCAGCCCGGGCGGCGGCAACCGCTTCAACGTGTATGTGGTCCTGCAGGATGGATCGATGAAGCTCTGGAGCGGCAACTCGGGAGCGGGTTCGGGCGTCTTCCACGGACGCCACGGCCAGAGCTACTGGTTCTGGTCATCGGTGACGACCGACCTTGGGTGGAGCGACGCGCGCGGATCCACCGTGGTACCGGTGCCGGTCATCAACCACGGCGAGGCTGAATAAGGCCCTCCTCCGCAGGGGGAGGTCCGGTGGGGGGCCGACTCCCTTGAAAGAACCAGCCGCCTAGAATCAGTCGGTCTTGATCGCCGAGGCCCTGAAGGGCAAGACCGTCCTGGTCACCGGCAGCACCGGCTTTCTCGGCAAGTCGATAGTCGAGAAGTGCTTGCGTTCGATCCCGGAGGTCGGACGTCTGAATCTCGCGATCCGTTCGAGCGCGCGCCGTTCCGCATCTGAGCGTCTCGAAAAAGAGGTCCTGTCGAGCCCAGCCTTCAAGCGGCTCAAAGAGGAGCTCGGTGAGGACAGCTTTGCCAGGCTGGTTGCCGAGAAGCTCGGCGTCGTCGAGATCGACCTCGGCCGCGATGGCCTGGGGCTCAACGACAGCGGGCGCGAACAGCTGCAAGCGTGCGACGTCGTCATCCACTCCGCCGCCGCCGTTGAGTTCGACAATCCCGCCGACCTGTCGGCGCAGACCAACTTGCTGGGCGCGGCGCGAATGGTCGAGGCGCTCAAGGCGACCGGCTCGCGGCCGCACCTCGTGCACATCTCGACCGCCTACGTCGGCGGCATGCTGCGCGGGCTCGTGCGCGAGGAAGCTCCTCTCGACCCAGGTCTGAACTGGCGGAACGAGGCGCAGGTGCTCGCGAACCTTCGCGGCCCAGTGGAGGAAGAGTCGCGGCGCCCGGAGATCCTGAACAAGCTTGGACGCGAAGCCAGGTCGCGGATGGGACCAGCGGGGACGCCGGCAGTCGCGAGGGCCACGGAACGTCTGCGCGATCGATGGGTCAAAGATCGCCTCGTCGAACGAGGGCGGACGCACGCTCGCGCGATGGGATTTTCCGATATCTACTCGTTCACCAAGGCGATGGCTGAACACGCCGTCGTCGAGCTGCACGGTGACATCCCCCTTTCGATCGTGCGCCCGTCGATTATCGAGAGCGCGCTCGAGGAGCCATTTCCAGGATGGCTCGAAGGCTTCCGCATGGCGGAGCCGCTCATCCTCGCTTTTGGGCGCGGCATCCTTCGCGATTTCTCAGGGCTGCCCGATTCCGTGCTCGACATCATCCCCGCGGATTTCGTCGTCAACACGGTGCTTGCGGTGGCCGCGAACCCTCCGCCCGATGCTAAGCCGCGGGTGTATCACGCCGCGTCGGGAAGTCGTAATCCTCTGCGCTTTCGCGGAATGGCCGACGCCGCCGGCCGTTACTTCGGCAAGAATCCATTGCGAGATCGCTACGGACAGGCGATCGGCACGCCGACCTGGACATATCCAACACGGGAGGAGCTTGCGACACGCGCCCGCACTGCGCTGCGCTTTGTCGAGGCCGCGCAGTGGGCGGTCGAGCGGCTGCCTCTGGGGGCAAGCGTCGCCGAGCTATCGGATGATCTGAACGCGGAGCGCGAGCGTCTCGATCGCGGCGTGAACCTGATCGAGCTCTACGGCGTTTACACCGAGGTCGACTGCATCTTCGACACCCGCAACCTGATGGCGATCTGGGAGAAGGTGCCTGAGGCCGAGCGCAAGACGTTTCCGTTCGACGCCGCGCTCTACGACTGGGAGCACTACTTCCAGGACGTGCACTTTCCCACGGTGGTTCGCATGTCACGCGCCGAGACGGCGGCGCGCAAAGGCAAGCAGCCAGGCGGCAGCACAGTGCCCAAGCCAGAGTCGAGCTCCGTTCGCGCCGCGATCGAGCGACGCAAAGGGCGCAGCGATGTCCTCGCGGTCTTCGACGTCGACGGCACGCTTGTCGAAACCAACGTCGTCGAATACTTCTTGTGGATGCGCCTGCGCGCGCAGCCGATCGACGACTGGCCAGCTTTCATGGCGCAGATGCTGCGCGAGGCTCCCCGCTGGCTCTACCTCGAGCGGCGTTCGCGCGCCGAGTTCCAGCGCAGCTTTTACCGCGAATACGACGGCCTCGATTACGAGGTGATGAAAGGCTTGGGGCGTGAGGCGCTGGACGCAGTCACGCTGCGCCGCATCTACCCCGAAGGCATGCGGCGGATCCGCGAGCACAAGCGCGCCGGCCATCGGGTGCTGCTGCTCACCGGCGCCCTTGACGTGGTTGTCGAGCCGCTGGCCGAGCTTCTGGAAGTGGAGGTGGACTGCGCCCACCTGCTTGTCAAAGACGGGCGCCTGACTGGTGACCTCCAGGCGCCCCCGCCTGCCGGCGAGGCGCGCGGGACCCTGCTCGAGGAGTACGCAGGTCGCAACGGCATCGTCCTGGCGGAGAGCTTTGCCTACGCCGACTCGCTGTCGGACCTCGGCATGCTGGAGCTGGTCGGTACCCCTATTGCGGTGAACCCTGACGCCCGGCTTTCGCAGGTCGCCGGGCAGCGCGGCTGGCGGATCGAGCGATGGCGGATGGCGCCGGGCAACTGGAGGCTACCGATGCCCGACCCCCGCTCGAAGGCATACCGGGAAGCTGTCCGCCGATGAACTGGCTCAGGGATGAAGCAGATCGATAAGTTACCTCCCCACTCGTGGGGAGGTGGCGCAAAGCGCCGGAGGGGAGAGACGTGCTAGCTCTGACGTTTCAGAGAAGCATCCCCGCCTATGCCATCGTCAAGGCCGCCGGAGGGCGGCCCGACGTCGCGACGAGCGCTCTGTCGATGCTGAAGCTCGGCGATGTCGATGAGCCGGAGCTGCCGACCCGCGAGTGGGTCCGCGTCATGCCGACGCTGAGCGGGATCTGCGGCTCGGACCTCGCGGCCATCGGCGGCCACGCTTCGCTCTATCTCGACCCGCTGACCAGCTACCCGTTCGTGCCCGGCCACGAGGTCGTCGGCACGCTTGACGACGGCTCGCGCGTCGTGATCGAGCCCGCGCTCGGCTGCAAGGTGCGCGGCATCGAGCCACCGTGCCCGCGATGTGCAGAGGGCCGCCCTGGACTCTGCTACAACGTGACTGAAGGACCGATCGAGGTCGGCTTGCAGACCGGATACTGCGCCGACACGGGCGGGGGCTGGGGCGAGGTGTTGGTAGCGCATCCGAGCCAGCTCCACAAAGTGCCGGACACCCTCTCCGATGAGGCGGCCGTGCTAATCGAGCCGTTCGCGTGCTGCGTCCACGCGGCCCTCCGCGGAGGGGCGAGCAAAGAAGACATCGTGGTCGTCTCAGGCGCGGGGACGATCGGGCTCCTCACCATCGCAGCGGTGAAGCTCTTCACGCCGCCCAGGCGCTTGATCGCGATCGCCAAGCATCCGACGCAGCGCGACCTGGCGAAGAAGCTGGGCGCGGACCAGGTCATCTCGCCAGGCGAGGTGTTCCAGCGGATCCGCTTTGCGACAGGCGCGAAGCGGCTCGACGGGATGAATCGTTCGCTCCTTCTCGGTGGCGCTGACGTGACCTTCGAGTGCGTGGGACGTGCAGATGCTTTAAACGACGCGGTCCGCTTTACACGCGAGGGCGGAACGGTCGTTGCCGTCGGCATGCCCGGTGAGGAACGAGTCGACTGGGCGCCGATCTGGCAGCGTGAGCTGACGGTGATGGGCGCATACGCGTACGGGGCTGAGTCCAAGAAAAAGGGAAAGCGAACCTTTCAGCTCGCCCTGGAGGCGGCGCTTGAGCTGCATCTAGAAACGCTGACCGGTCCGACGTTCGGCCTCGGTGAGTATCGCGATGCGATCGCGTACGCAATGAGCGCCGGAAAGCTGGGCGCCGTGAAGGTCGCATTCGATCTGCGAGGATTGAAAATCTAGTGCCAAGACCGGGTGCGGTAATTGAAGTCGATCGCAACACGCCGCCCGTGCTCTTCCATTTCGGTGAGGGCGTGCGTCTTGAGAGGCTTCCTCTTGGCTCGCGCATCGTCTACCCGCCCGACCCTCTCGAGCCGATCGCCCATCCAGAAAGGGCGATCAAGCGAGCGCTCGGCAAGCCGCTCGAGGACGACCCGCTGAAGTCCCTCCTGCGCAGGGGGATGAAGCTCACCATCGCGTTCGACGACCTTTCGCTTCCATTGCCGCCAATGGCCGCGCCCGATGTACGCCAGCTCGTGATGGAAGAGGTGATCGACATGGCGGCGGAGATTGGCATCGAGGACATCCACCTCATCGCCGCGCTCGGCCTCCACCGGCGCATGACCGAAGACGAGATCCGGCACATCGTCGGCGAGCGGATCTTCAGCACGTTCTGGCCCGACCGCCTTTATCAGCACGACGGAGAGGATCCCGAGCTCAACGTCTACATCGGCAAAACCGCCCAGGGGGAAGAGGTCACCCTGCACAAGCGCGCCGCTGAATCCGACCTCGTGGTTTACGTGAACCTCACCCTGGTCCCGATGGATGGGGGGCACAAGTCGATGTCCACCGGTCTGGCCTCATATCGCGGGATTCGCGCCCATCACAACGTGAAGACGCTGCTGGGTTCACGCTCGTACATGAACCCGCCCGACTCGGCGCTCCATCATTCCTGCATTCGCCAAGGTCAATTGATTGAGGACACCGTCCGTGTCTTTCACATTGAGACCACAGTCAACAACCACGCGTTTCCAGCGATCGCGAACTTCATGCAGAAACGCGAGACGGACTGGACGGCACAGGACCAGGCGATGTTTCTGGGCATGAAGCAGCTGACCGACCTGGCGCCGACCGCTTTCAAGCGGAACATCTTTCACGCGATGCGTGCGCCATACGGGTTGACCGGGGTGCATGCGGGCCAGGTGGACGCTGTGCACGAGAAGACCCTGGAGGCCGTACGCAACCAGATCAGCGTGCGGGTCGAAGGTCAGACCGACATCGTCACGATCGGCGTTCCATACCTCGGCCCTTACAACGTGAATTCGCCCATGAACCCGATCCTCGTCGTCTGCATGGGGGTCGGTTACCTCTTCAACTTCTATCGCAACAAGCCGGTGTTGAGGAAAGGTGGCGTGCTGATCCTCACCCATCCCTGCCGCTACGAGTTCGACGCCGTTCAGCACCCGAGCTACATCGACTTCTATGACGAGGTCCTGGCGGACACGACAGATCCAGCCGAGATCGAGAGCAAGTACGAACTGCGATTTGCAGAAGACCCCTGGTTCAGACAGCTGTATCGGAAGTCACACGCATATCACGGGGCGCATCCCTTCTATGCCTGGTACTGGGCGGCCCACGCGATGGATCATGCCGGCGACATCATCATCGTGGGCGGCGAGCGCGAGGTCGTGCACCGGCTCGGCTTCAAAGCCGCGAGCACGCTGGAGGACGCGTTCGAGATGGCGGAGCAGACCGTCGGGCGTCATCCAAGCGTGACTCACATGCGCATGCCGCCGATCATGCTCGCCGACGTCGAGTGAGAAGTGAAGGGCCTGCTCATCGGGCTGGCGGTGTTGATGTGCTCATGCGTGCCAGGCGAGAGTGCGAACTCTGAACATCAACCCAGTGTCACGCCGAAGAGCGTTGTGCTCCAATCGCAGGACGTACCGGCGCTGCACAAGTGCCCGCAGAGTGACAGGTGGGCGGAGCTCATGTTGACCGGCCAGCCTGAGATGTTGCCCACCGGAATGGCGAGCTGGTCGGATTTGCGGACGGCAGGCGCCACCGATGGTTGGCTCTCACTTTTCGCCGAAGCCGTACCCGAGTGTCCGCTTCTGCTTTCGGACATGCCACCCAGCGGGCGGCTCGTCTACACAGCGGCCATCAAGTTCAAGGATTCATCGCACGCGATCGCGGACTTCGCCTCGGACTCCCAGGGCTTTCCGGTCGCGGCGAGTTTCTCGGCTCGATTCACCGCCGCGGGTGGGAAGGTGACCAGGGGTTCGAGCACCGGGCTGGGCGCCAACTCGGTTGTAGCCACGATCACGCTGCGCGGGATCCCGACGTTTGTGGTGTTCTGGCAGAACAGGAGCTTCGAATCGGTGGTGTACGCCAGCAACGTGCCCGACTCCGAGGGCAGCGCAGTCGCAGCTCGCATAAACGACAGGATCCACTGAAGTGCCCTGGTATTCAGGCGAAGGCGGGCTCAGCGGACTCGTAAGCACCCTGGGTCGCATCACCGACGACGTGCAGCGCGTGCGTCGCGCCTGGCATTGGGACACACCCCGGCCCCACACGTGGCCCGAGCGCGGAGCTGTCGTCCCGGCCCCTGCGAGCGACCTCGGCTGGGCGCGCCAGGAGCCTGTGCGCTCGATCCGCTATTTGATACAGCGCGGCCTGCTGCTTCCTTTCACGGAGGTCATGGCTCGCCCGAAGGTCGAGGGCCGCGAATGGGTGCGCGAGCTCGAGCGCCCGGTGATCTTCGCCGCCAACCACTCGAGCCACGCCGACACCTCGCTGATCCTCCACGCGCTAACGGACCGCGCCCGCGAACGGACCGTGGTGGCGGCCGCCGCCGACTACTGGTTCAAGCGGCCTCTGCTCGGCAACATCGTCAGCCTCTTTCTCAACACGTTTCCGTTCTCGCGGACTGGCGGGGCGCAAGCGCAGCTGCACAGCTCGAGCCAGCTCCTGAAATCCGGCTGGAATCTCGTCTTGTTTCCCGAGGGCAGCCGGTCGCCGGACGGACGCATCCAGGAGTTCAAGCCCGGCGTCGGGCACCTCGCCAACGAGACCGGCACCCCGGTCGTGCCGATGCACATCCGCGGCGCTTTCCAGGTGATGCCGCGAGGTCAGAAGGTGCCGCTTCCGGGTCCGGTTCGAGTCCGCATCGGCAAGCCGATGTCGCCCGAGCCCAAGGAGGGCTCGCGAGAGTTCACGGCCCGGATCGAGAAAGCAGTTCGCACCTTGGCCGCGGAACCGCGCCAACCCGACATCCAGGGCACGTGGATCGAGCGCTGGCGTGCGTCGAAGCCGCGCGATCTCCCTTACGACGACTGAACCGGCTCGACCCGGAAAACCGGGTGGTCCGGAGCGATGCGCTTCAGCTCCGACTCGGGTGACTCATCGCTGACGCCCTGGAAGAAGATGCCCACCTCGACTTTCCAGCGCTTCAGGTAGGCGCGAAGAATTGGGATCTTCTCCTCGTCCGAGATCTCGATCGCCTTGAAGGGCTGGACCTTGCTGCCGAGGGCCAGCTCGCCGCCACCGGCCGCGCGAATGTTGCGGACCCACTGAGTCAGTCCGCGCGGGGCAACGAGGTACTGCTTCCCCTCATGGGTCAGCAGGTTGACGGGACGGCTGTGCCACTCACCGGACTTGCGGCCGCGGACCCGGAGAACGCGCGAGCCCCACACGCTGAGCCCCGCTCGCGTCATCAGCTCAACGGTGCGATTGAAGACGTTTTTCGTGAACCAGTCCGGTTTCCGGTAGTAAGCCATCGCGAACTACCATAGGACGCCTTGACCTACTCGATCGTAGCTCGCGACAAGAAGACCGGTGAATTCGGCGTCGCCGTGCAGTCGCATTACTTCCAGGTCAGCCCGGCCGTGCCCTGGGCACTCGCCGGCGTCGGCGCCGTGGCCACGCAATCGCACGTCAACCTCAGCTACGGACCGCTAGGCCTCGAGCTGCTCCAGGCCGGCTACACCGCCGAGCAGGCGCTCAAGGCGCTGACCTCCGGCGATCCCCGAGCCGAGGTTCGCCAGTGCGCAATCGTCGATGCCGCCGGCAACGTCGCCGCGCACACCGGCGGCAAGTGCATACCAGCCGCCGGCCACGCGCTGGGCGACGGTTTCAGCTGCCAGGCGAACCTCATGGAGAAAGACACGGTCTGGGATGCGATGGCGGAGGCATTCACCACCACCGATGCGCCGCTGCCGGAGCGGATGATGGCCGCGCTCGAAGCCGCCGAGGCTGAGGGCGGCGACCTCCGTGGCAAACAGTCGGCGGCAATGGTGGTCGTCGCCGGCGTTGGCACCGGCCGGCCGTGGAATGACAGGACCATCGATCTCAGGGTGGAGGACGCGGCCGAGCCGTTGCCTGAGCTGCGCCGGCTCCTGCGCATCAAGAGGGCGTACATGACCGCCGGCGACGCGGATCACCTGGAGGAGAAAGGTGACCTCGCGGGCGCGATTGCCCAGCTGCAGCAGGCACTGTCGATCGCGCCCGAGATGATCGAGCTTCGTTTCATGACCGGCGTCACCATGGCAACCGCGGGCGACGTCGACGGTGGATGCGTCCTGATCTCCGAGGCTATCCGCAAGAACGGGCGCTGGCGCGAGATGCTGCATCGCCTTGTGACCGTCGAGCTTCTCCGAGCAGACGTGATGACAGCGATCGAAGCCCGCCTCGCGGGCGTTTCCCAACGCATCTAGACTTCACGAGTCTTGGGAAAGTTCAAGAGCCAGCGTCGAGGTCCGAGAAGGCCGCCGAAGGCGGCCAAGCCGGACAAGGATGACGGCGGCCAGAAGGAAGCCGCGGTCGTCATGGACGCTGTCGTTGCGCAGGCGCTGCCCAACGCGATGTTCGAGGTCGAGATCGAGGGTGGTCACAAGCTGATCGCTTACGCGGCGGGAAGGATGCGCAGGTACTTCATCCGCATCACGCCCGGAGACCGGATCCGCGTCGAGCTGTCGCCATACGACCTGACGCGCGGGCGCATCGTCTACCGCTACCGCGAGTAGCTTGTCCGAAGTTCTCGCAGCGTTACGTTCGGCCCGTGTCTTCGACCTCGAGCAGCTCCGCTACGCCGGCGCGCCTTCGCACCCGGCCCACCAGCCTGGCTTCAACTACTTCCTCCACCGCCACCACGCACGCGGCGCGCCCGAGGCGCGCACCGGCGCGTCGGGCATCGTCGTCATGCCCGAGCATTCGGGCACGCACATCGACGCGCTGGCGCATCAGGCCGAGAACCTGACGCTGCATGGCGGCGTGCACGTGGACAGCGGAGTGCAGACCTCGGTCGGCTTCCGCGTCCTCGGCGTCGACACCATGGCGCCGCTGGTGGCGCGAGGCGTGCTCCTCGACGTGGCCGGACCCAAGCGGCTTCCACCTGACCACTCGATCACGCCTGACGAGCTCGAAAAGGCCGCCAGGGATGCCGGGATCGAGATCCGAGAGGGCGACGTGGTGCTGGTTCGCACCGGTTATGGAGCGCTGTGGTCCGAGCCCGACGCTTACCTCAAGGGCGCCGGTGTAAGCGCGGCCGGCTCGACGTGGCTGATCGACAAGAAGGTGAGTGCGGTCGGCGCCGACAACATGGCTTGGGACGTGATCGGTCCGACCGATCCCGACCTGGGCGTGACGCTGCCCGGCCACGTCCTCCTGCTGGTTCGGGCCGGCATCCCGATCATCGAGAACTTGAACCTGGAGGAGCTGGCGTCAGCGAAGGTGCACGAGTTCGCCTTCGCCTGTCTGCCGCTCAAGATGCGTGGCGCCACAGGCTCGCCCGTCCGGCCGATCGCCATCGCTTAACCGTGGTATTCCCCTGAAAACGAAAGAGGGAACCGGCTTCCCGGTTCCCTCTCAGCTCTACAGGTTTGGTGTTAGCGGCGGCCGACTGTCTGGAAGCAGTCGAGGCAGTACACCGGCCTCGCGCCCGTCGGCACGAAAGGCACCTGTGTCTGCTTCCCGCAGTTGGAGCAGATGACGTCGTGCATCACCTTCGACCGACCGTTGCTCCCGCCCTCAGACGTTCGTCGGGCCGCCCGGCATTCCGGACAGCGCCGAGGCTCGTTCTGAAGCCCGCGCGATTGATAGAACTCCTGCTCGCCCGCCGTAAAGAGAAATTCACGCCCGCAGTCACGACACGTTAAGGTCCGATCCGCGAAACTCACCGTCCTGGCCTCCCTAGAAATCTCGCTCAGAGGCCCGGACGCAGACGACCGGTCTACCCCTCCAGCGTTGCGCTGGCGATTCTAGCTCTGTTGCGCCGAATTTGGAGAAGTAGGCTTTCGAAGCTAGGCGGGGACCTTCTCTGCGGCCCGTGCTTCCTCATCCACGACAGCCGGCTCCTCGTCGAAGCCGTTGTCGGCCCGTTCTCCGGTCAGGGGCACCTCTTTCATGAAGACCGTCGAGATCAGAGCGAGCACAAGGATCGCGCCCGCGAACAGGTAGATGTCGTGCAGGGTGTCCGAAAGCGCCCAGCGGATCGCGCTGACGAAGCTTGTCGGAAGCTTGGCCAGCAGAGTTGGGTCCAGGATCGAGTTGGCGCTCCCACCCTTGGGCAGGGCGGCCTGCACCTGCGGCGGCAGGTGTAGAGCAGCAACCCGCGTCGCGAGGTAGTCAGGCAGACGGTTGGCCAGGACAGCGCCCAGGATGGCGCTGCCAACGGTACCGCCCAGGTTGCGCCAGAACTGGATCTGGCTCGAGGCGACGCCGAGGTACTGTCGGGGAAGGGCCGTCTGGACCGCGGTCAGGTAGAGCGGGAATGTCGTCCCGATGCCGAGGCCTACCACGATCAGGTCCACCACGACCCGCCATTCGGGGGTCCCTGGTGAGACCTGCGAGAGCAGCCACATGCCGAAGATCATCACGGCAACCCCTAGAGTCCCCAGGTACCGGTAGTACCTGATGCGGCGCATCAGGAATCCCGTGAGGGTGCTCGCGCCGATGAGGCCGAACATCATCGGGGTGATGAGGGCGCCGGAGTTCGTCGCGCTGATGCCCAGGACTCCCTGGAACACGAGCGGCGTGAACAGGATCGACCCGAACATGCCGAAGGCCGTCAGGAAGCCGACCAGCATGCTGATCGAGAAGACCGGGTTCTTGAACAGGTGCAGCGGCACGATGGGCTGCTCGACCCGCCGCTCGACGAATACGAACGCGACGAGCATCACGAGTGCGAGCGCCAGCAGGCCCATGACCTCGATCGAGGTCCAGGCATGGTCACGCGTGATGGTCAGGGCGATCAGCAGAGGAACGACGCCGGCGGCGAGCGTGAAAGCGCCCCAGAAGTCGATGTCGCGCCATGAGGCCTTCGAACGGACGTAGGGGAGACCCGCCATGACAACGGCGACTGCGACGATTCCGACGGGGATGTTCACCTCGAACACCCAGCGCCAGTTCCAGTGGTCGGTGATGAAGCCGCCCGCGGTCGGGCCGACGATCGAGCTAAGTCCGAACACGCCTCCGAACAGTCCCTGCGCCCGGCCCCTCTGCGCCGGCGAGAACAGGTCGCCGATGACGGTGAACACGGTCGCGAACAGCACGCCGCCGAAGATCCCCTGGATGCCTCGGAAGACGATCAGCTGCGTCATGTCCTGGGCCAGGCCGCAGAACGCGGACGCGACCACGAACCCGATCATGCCCGCGAGCAGGAAGGGCTTCCTGCCGAACAGGTCGCCGAGCTTGCCGGCGATCGGCGTCATGGTGGTCGAGGTCACGAGGTAGGCGGTCGTCACCCACGCCAGGCGGTCGAGCCCGTTGAGGTCGGCCACGATGCGCGGGATGGCGGTGCCGACGATAGTCTGATCGAGGGCCGCCAGCAGCAGGGCCAGCATCGTGCCGGCTGTGGCGAGGATCGTTTTGTTTCGTGAAAGTCCGTGCGTCATCGGCTGGCTCATTGCTTGGCTCACTTCCCTAGCTCCTTTCTGGCGTTCTCCACCAGCTGGAGGCACAGGTGTCGAAGCTGTGCCAGCTCGTCCTTGGTCAATCCACCGGCTATCTCGTCCTGGTGCTTGAGTCCTTCCCGCCAGATCGATTCGATCCGGGTTCGGCCGGTTTCCGTAAGCCGCGCACGCACCGAGCGGCGGTCTTCAGAGTCGGGCACGCGCTCGACCAGCCCGTCGCGCTCGAGGTGGTCGACCAGGCCGGTGATGTTTCGTGGCGTCGTGTCCAGGTCGTTGGCGAGATCGCCCAGCGGAGTCGGTCCGCACCGATACAGCCGGAAAAGCACGCCCAGGCGGCCTTCGCTCAGGTCATGTCCCTCAGCCCAGCGCTCCTGGAGGTGGTGAAGCGTCCGGCCGGCCATCTTGAGGGCGGCCATCGCCTCGACGACGCTCATATCGACCTTGATCGGGTCGAAAAGCTCGCGCATGCGCACGCTGTACAGCCGACCAGACTCGTCACGAGCCAGCTCGTGTCCCGCGTGAACGTCGCTTTCGATGGGCTTCATAGTGTTCTTATACATAGTGAACCTCTTCACTATTCCCGGATCCAGGAATCCTAATCAATTACCTTCACGGCCGTGATCGTCGACGCCCACCTGGACATCGGCTGGAACGCGGTTTCCGCCGGGCGCGGCTTCCTGGCCCCGCCTGCGCCCAACTACCTCATCAGCCGGTCGTCGCTGGTCGGCGCCGGCGTCGGGCTCGTGTTCGCCACCCTGTATGCGGCCCCAGCCCGGGCAGGCCGCTCGATGCGGACGCGCTTTGTCTACGAAAACCCACACGAGGCCAACGTCATGGCCATGGCCGAGGTCAACTACTACCGAAGCTGCGGCCTTCCGCTCATCGGTCACAAGGCAGAGCTGAAGGCATATGTCCGCGGCTGGAAGAGGGGACGGCTTGCCGCGGTGCTGCTGATGGAGGGCGCGGACCCGATCGAGGATCCATCCCAGCTCGGGGCCTGGACCGGAATGGGCGTGCGCATCATCGGGCCCGCCTGGGGAGGAACCCGCTACAGCGGCGGCACCGGCGCGCCTGGCGGCCTCACGAAGCTGGGCCAGCAGCTGCTGAAGGCCATGCGGCGCAAGCGCGTGATCCTCGACCTCAGCCACATGGCAGAACAGTCGGTACAGGACGCTTTCGCAATCTGGCGTGGGCCGATCATGGCCTCACACAGCAACGCCCGCGCTCTCGTGCCGGGCGACCGGCAGATCACGGACGACACGGCGAGGGAGGTCGCGAGCCGGGACGGCATGCTGGGCATCAGCTTCTACGCGCGGCACCTGAGGCGCTCGGGTCCGGCGACCCTCGATGACGTGGTCCGCCACACGCTCCACCTGGCGCGAGCCGCCGGCGGTCCCGAGCGCATGGGCTTTGGCACTGACCTCGACGGCGGATTCGATGCGCGCGAAGCGCCGATGAAGTCGCTGGATGGACTGCGCGAGCTTCAAACGCGACTCCGACGACACTTCAACCGGGCCCAGGTCGAAGGGATCATGGGCGGCAACTGGATTGAATTCCTAAGCCGGAGCCTTCCCGACTAGGTTCTGCAGGGCTCGGCCCCCTACCCTGGCCCCCCTGCGGGGGACGGGATCCACTTAGAGAGAATCCACGACTTGCTTCGCGGTCATGAACGCGAAACCCATCCCGTGGCCGTTGAAGCCGGCGCACAGGTAGACGTTCCGCATTCCATCGACCGGCCCGGCCAGAGGCAGCCCTGTCTCGGTGAATCCC
>WNGJ01000491.1_pt1 | contig 55772 bp, 43 predicted proteins | sample 5400611 | NCBI WGS metagenome assembly WNGJ01 (sample SAMN13153375, study PRJNA577476) | soil metagenome | isolation source: 40 cm soil or saprolite under Garry oak tree replicate 1 | place: USA:California | collected 2016-06-15 | reverse complement strand
GCGCTCCAGCTGCTGCGCCATTCTTTGATTGGCGGCCACGATTTCATTGAAGGTGTCGGCAATTTTGCCTTCGATCCCAAGGTGGTCGCCGGTCATCCGCACCGAAAAATCCCCGCCCCGCATCGCCTGCAGCGCATGCAACAAATCCTGCAATGGATCGGGATTTCCGTTTGCCGCGGATTTGCGTTTTGACGCAGGGCGAGGGGTCGATGGTGCTCCGGGATCGAGATCACTCATGGCATTCCCCTCAAAGAAAGTGCGTGGCCGGCTCCGAACACGCGCAACCTATGCTGGCCATAGACCCGCTTGCAAACGTCCAATCAACGGAAAAACGCGGTCAGCCCACGACGGGTTGGTTCCCCAGACTCAGCCAAAAGTTCCAAACACTCAAGCCTGTGGATGGTTCCAGGGTGTTGGAAAAAAGTTTAAGGATGCGCCACCGGCGCCCCGGCCTGGCCGCGACCCGGCCACCGTGTCCGGGGCAGGCAAGAGGCCGGGCAGCGCTAAGTGAGGGTCCATTCCTCGGCGCTGGCGCCGGCCAGGGCCCGGACCCGCGCCTCGTCGGCGGCCAGTTCCCGGGCCGTTCCCGAATAGACGACGATCCCGTCATCCAGCACATAGGCGTCGTCGGCAATTTCCAGGCTCATCCGCGCATTCTGTTCGACCAACAGCACGGAAATGCCCTCGGCCTTCATTTGCTGGACGATACGGAACACCTCGCGCACGATCAGCGGCGCCAATCCCTGCGAAGGCTCGTCGAGAATCAGCAATCTCGGATTCAGCAGCAATGCGCGCCCGATCGATAACATCTCTTGCTCGCCGCCGGAGAGCTGCCGTCCACGATTGAGCTTGCGCTCCTCGAGGCGGGGAAACAGCTGGTAGATTCGCTCGATGGTCCACGGCCCGCCGCGTTCGAGCGGCACCTTGAGGTTTTCCTCGACGCTGAGGTTGGCGAAAATGCGCCGGCCTTCGGGCACGTAACCGACGCCGAGGGCTGCGATGCGAAAGGTCGGCGAGCGCGTGGTATCCTCGCCGAAGATCGTAATCTTGCCTTCGCGCGCCGGCGTCAGGCCCATCAGGCTTCGCAGCGTCGTGGTCTTGCCCGCGCCGTTGCGTCCGAGCAGCGCGGTGATCTTGCCCTCGGCAACCTCCAGGCTGACGCCATGCAGGATGTGGCTCTTGCCGTAATAGGTGTGCAGGCCTTCGGCTGTCAGTGCGGCGGTCATGCGGCGTTGCCCAGATAAGCGGCCTGAACGGATTCGTTGGTGGCGATTTCCTGCGGCGTGCCTTGCGCCAGCATCTTGCCTTGGTCGAGCACGCAGATGCGATCGGCGAGATGGAATACGACGCGCATGTCGTGCTCGATCAGCACGATCGTGTAATTGCTGTCGCGGTGCAACCGGCGGACCAACTGCGTGATCTGGTAGGTTTCCTGGTCGCCCATCCCGGCGGTCGGCTCGTCGAGCAGCAGCAAATGCGGTTTCAAGGCCAGCGCCATGGCGATCTCGGCGGCGCGCTGGTCGCCATGTGCGAGTTCGCCGACCAAACGGTCCGTCTTGGTTTCCAGCGAAACCAGTTTGAGTGTCTCTTCGACGTGCTGATGGATGACAGCTTGTTCCGAACGATTGATCCAGGGCCGCAGGCGATAGCCGCCCGCCACTTCCGCGGCGATACGGACGTTTTCGAACACGGTGAGTTCCGGAAAGATTTCGGTGATCTGGAACGTCCGGGCCATGCCAAGCGTGACCCGCTCATGGGTCGAAAGCCGGGTGATGTCGCGGCCGTCAAAGGTGATGGCGCCGGAGGTCGGCGGGAAAAATCCACTGATCAAGTTGAAGAAGGTGGTCTTACCCGCGCCATTCGGTCCGATGATCGCGCACAATTCGCCTTTCGCCACGTTCAGTGACACGTCGCGTACCGCCACGAGATTTCCAAACCGCTTGGTGACGTTACTGATTTCGAGAACGTTCATGCCTTGCTCCGCTGAATGAAACCGAGCAGTCCGCGCGGGAAGAACAGGACCACCAGGACGAAGAGCAGGCCGACGAACGACATCCAGTTGACGGTGACGCTCGACAAATAATCCTGCAGAACCACGAACACGGCTGCGCCGAGCAGCGGGCCCCAGAAGCTTCGCATGCCGCCCATCACGGCCATCATGACGAAGTCGCCGGATTGGCTGTAGTGCAGGCCTCTCGGGTCGGCGAAGTTGTTGACGAGCGCATAGAGCGCACCGGCAAAGCCCATGAAGAAGCATGACAAGGTGAAGGCGATCCAGATGTGCCGTTCCACGGGGATGCCGAGGAAGCGGGAGCGGCGCTCGTTCTCGCGGATCGCAATCATGGTGCGGCCGAAGGGCGAGCGCAAAATGAATCCCATGGCGCCGACCACCAGGGCAAAGCAAAACAAGACGAAGAAATAGAAATTGTTGGCGTTGGAGAGAATGTCAAATTTGAACAGGCCAAAGTCAATCGGCTGGCGCGAGAAGCCGCGCAAGCCGTCGTCGCCGCCGGTCAGCGAACTCCACTGAAAGGCGATGTAGTAGAAGACCTGGCCGAAAGCAATCGTCACCATGGCGAAGTAGACGCCGCGCCGCCGCACGATCAACGTGCCGAGGATGGCGCCGCAGAGGCCGCCCAGCAACGTTCCCGCGATGAGCGCCAGCGGCGTACTCAACGCCAGGAATTTCAGGGTCAGCCCGGCGCCATAGGCGCCAAGACCGAAATAGGCGGCGTGTCCGAACGACAGGACGCCGGTAAATCCCAACAGGAAATTCACCGACATCGCAGCCAGCCCGAGCACAAGGACACGGGTGGCGAGCGCGGTATAGCCACCGAGCGGCACCATCCAATAGGGCGCGAGCAGCAAGGTCGCCCAGATTGCCGCCAGGACGATCAGCTTGCGGGTCTGTTCGGCGCTCAACTCATCATTCCTTCTTCGCCGAACAATCCGCGCGGGCGCAACAGCAACACCACCGCCATCATGACGTAGATCACCGCCTCGCTGGCGGCTGGGTAAAATACCGCGGTCAGTCCGGATGCGACCCCGATCAGCAGGCCGCCGGCCAGCGTTCCCGGCAGGCTGCCGATACCGCCGACGATGATGGCGATGAAGCTCGGCATCAGAAGGCCGGTACCCATAGTCGGCTCAAGACCGAGTTGCCCGGCGGCAAGAACGCCGCTGAGACCGGCCAGAAAAATGCCGACCGCAAAATTGAGCGAGCGCAGCATCTGCACATTGACCCCGAGCGCGGCGACGGTCTCGAGGTCAAGCGTGCCGGCACGGATACGAATGCCCAAACGGGTGTAGCGCAGCAGCAGGAACAGCAGCACCACGGCAATCATCACCATGGCCACCATGAACAGTCGATAACCGGTGATGAAGAACAGATCGTTGCTGAGCGGCTGCGCCAGAAATGGCGGAATGGTAACCGGCTTGCCTTGCGGGCCCCAGATGAACCGCGTGCCGTCCTCGATAATGAAGGCAAGGCCGAAGGTGAGCAGCAGGCTGTAGAGCGGGTCGCGTCCATAGAGCGGCCGGATCAATACTCGCTCGACGGCGAGCCCGATAACGGCCGTCAATGGCGGCGCCAGCAGCAGCGCGCCCCAGAAGCCGATATAGGGTGTGATCGAATAGGCGATGTAGCCGCCGATGACGAGAAATCCGCCATGCGCGAAATTGATGACGTTGCTGAGATTAAGGATGAGGGAAAGCCCGAGCGCCATCAGCACATAGAAGGCGCCGATGATGAGCCCGTTGGTGACGTTAAACAGGAGAAGTTGCGTCATGGATCACCGGATGAGAAACCACATGCGTGCGATCCGGGAGGGATCATCTCCCGGACCTTAGGAAAATCGCTGGCCTTATATTACGCCGGCCACTGAATGGTGCAGCCCGTGTCCCTGACAGCGGGAGCTGTCTTGTCGCCAGGCACGACTTCGTCCACACGGTAGAGATCTTCCGGATCATCCTTGCCCTTCGATTGCGCCTCACCGACAAAGGCCGACGTCATTAACTGATGATCGCCCTTGCGGTAGTAGCACTTGTTCGGCTGCAGCTTGACATCGTCCGGCAACTCGAAATTCTCCAATACCGTTGCCAGCTTGACCGCGTCGATGGTCTTCTCCTGGTTCGCGACCAGGGCAAAGGTCATGGCCGAAACGTAGCCGAACCAGTGGCGTGCGGTCGGAACCTTTCCATTGTTGACCTTGCGAATATCGGCGACGAATTTTTCCACGCCAGGGACGCCCGGTTGTTTCCAGTACCACTCGAACATCCATACTCCGATGCGCGCTTCCGGCGGCAGCGCGGCCAGCGATTCCAGTTCCTGCTGCGTGCCCGCCACGTGGATCTGCTTGTTGAGGCCGAATTGCACGACCTGCTTGAGGCAGTTGATCATGTCGGAGCCCTGCACCAGCAGCAGCATCACGTCCGGATTGGCGGCGCGCGCCTTGATCAGATAGGCGGAGAAATCCGTGGTGCCGAGCGGCGTCAGCTCATTGCCGGTAACGGTGCCGCCCAGTTTTTTCAGGTCGTCGGTGCAGGCGTCATAGAGCGTGTGACCGAAGGCGTAATCTGGCGTGATGAAGTGCCATTTCTTGCCGTATTTGCTGTACAGCACGTTGGATACCGAATTGGCTTCCATCCGCGTGGTGTTGCAGACCCGGAACACGTTCCATTTGCAGTCCTTGCCGGTAATGGAATCGGTGTGTCCTCCGGAGACGATGTGCAGGACCCTCTTCTCGTTGGTGACCTGGGCGATCGCGGCTGCGATACCCGAATTGACGTCGCCGATCATGAAGTTGACCTGATCGCGCTCGATCAGCTTGCGCGCCTTTTGCACGCCGGTGCCGACGTCGTTGGCGGAATCCTCCACCAGCAATTCGACCGGGCGTCCGAGAATGCCGCCCTTGGCGTTCATCTGTTCGACGGCGAGCTTGGCCCCCATCACCTCGTTGCCGGCCGGCGCGGCGTAGACGCCGGTGAGCGGATCGACCATGCCCATCCGGATCGCGGTCTCGCCGCGCGCCTGGATGATGAAGGGAGACGCCACCTGGAAGACGCCGAGCGCGGCGGCGCCTTTCATCAGCGTACGACGATCGAATTTTGGATTGAGATTATGCGATATCATCAAATTCTCCCCGCGGCCTTGTCGATTTTCTTCGTGGGTGTCTTGGTCGCCTGGCGCTGAGGCGCCAGACGACGATGGTCTTACGTCAGGCCGGCCATTGTATCTTGCAGCCAGTGGCTTCCACCGGACCGGCGGCTTTTTCGCCGGGCACGGGATTTTTCACGGTGAACATATTGTCCGGATCGCCTTGGGGCGGGTGTGCTTCGCCGACAAAGACGGTACTCATCAGTTCGTGGTCGCCGGCGCGATATTCCGGTGCACCCGGCTGCAGCGCAATCTCTGGCGGCAGCTTGAATCCGGAGAGCGCACGCGCCAGCTTCGGAGCCTCGAGCGTCTTCTCCTGGTTGGCGATCGCCGCCAGTGTCTGGATCGATGCATAGCCGAACCAGTTGCGCGCGGTGGCAGCGTTACCGGTAATCTTCTTGATCGCGGCATTGAACTCCGCGACATGCGGCACGCCCGGCTGGTCCCACCACCATTCCATGGTCCACCATCCGACGCGCGCGCCATCGGGTACGGCGCGGATGCTTTCGAGTTCGAACAGCGTGCCGCCGACCGCCATCTGCTTGTCCAGACCGAACTGAACAAACTGCTTCAGGCTCGAGACCTGATCGCCGCCGCCCATGACATTGATCAGCACTTGCGGACCGAAGGCCTTGGCCTGGATCAGGTAGGCCGAAAAATCCGGCGTGCCCAACGGGACAAGAGATCCGGCGGAAGTCCCGCCCGCGGCCTTCAAGAGCTTCTCGAAGCCGGCCTGGACCGAATGGCCATAGGCGTAGTCCGGCGTCAGGAAGTACCACTTCTTGCCGAACTTCTCCATCAGCGTGGTGGCGATGGCATTGGCGTCCATGGTGGTGGAGTTGCACACCCTGAACACGTTCCACGAACAATTCGCGCCGGTGATGGGATCGGTGTGGCCTCCCGAGACGATATGGAGCACCTTCTTTTCGCTGGTGACCTGCGCCATCGCGATCGCGATCCCGGAATTCACGTCGCCGACGATGAAGCTCACTTGATCGCGTTCGATCAGCTTCCGTGTCTTCTGCACGCCTGTGCCGACGTCATTTGCCGAGTCTTCGATCAGCAGTTCGACCGGACGGCCGAGGATGCCGCCTTTCTTGTTGATCTCTTCCGTGGCGAATTTCGCTCCCACCACCTCGCCCTGGGCGATCGCGGCATAGACGCCCGTCAGCGGATCGACCATTCCGATCCGCACCGGCGTTTCGCCGCGAGCCTTGATGATAAAGGGCGATGAGAATTGCACCGCAGCAAGAGCGGCGCTTGTCTTCAGAATAGTGCGACGATCAACCGGCCATGATGGGTGCGGCTTAGCCATGCAGTCCTCCCAGACAATGTGACGTTTCTTGGTGACGTATCTTGATCGCGGGCATTCTTCGGTGCCCTTCGCAGGCCGGGAGCGTAACCCCTTCGGTTTGCTTTTGCCAATAGTAACCCGGGAGAATCCTGCAACCTTCGGCCTAGAACGCGTGCGCGCAAAATTCCGAGGATGCGGGTGTAATCGCGGGTCGTCGGCGGGTGCGGCATCGTGTTCGGCGCTAGCCGGCGAGGCTGATCGCGAGGGCAACGGTGCCCACCAAGATGAGACTGAGGGCCCAAGCCGTATCCAGATTGAACCAACTCGACGACACGAATTTGAGACCCAGATGGCGGTAGACGACCCAGGCCAGCAATCCGCCGGTCATAATCATCGCGACGGAGTGAGTCAGGGAGACCAGCAGCGCCATACCAAGATTGGCGTTGATGAGAGTGCCGGCCGCCTCGTGGGCCTTGTCGAGGTCGGAAGCCTGGCAGAGCCCGAGATAAATCGGCACCAGCATCAGTCCTGCACCGTGAGCGATCGCCACGGCAAAGGACCATAGCCCAAGCTGTGTTGGTCGGATCCGCGTCAGCGCCCGTGGATGGCGTTGGTTGAGGAGCCGGAAGATGCCGAATCCGATCACCAGGAGGGCCGCGCCGGACTGGATCTGCCGCTGCCATTCAACGAGGGTGATGAGGGCTGCGAAGGGCAGGAGCACCAACAGCATGGCCAGCAGATGGCCGATAGCCAAAGGCCAAAGCGTCCCGACGACCGCGCGTGAATTCCGTTCCATCAGCCCAGCCGAAACGGCGAGCGGCCAACCCATCCCCGGGTTCACGCCGTGATAAAGGCCGCTCGCGACGACAGCGAGCCAGAGTCCGACAGTTGTCCAATCCGGTCCGCTCAAATTCAAACTGACGGATAGCAGAATGAATCGGTCGAGCAGTCGCCACCCTCCAGCCGGATTTGATGCGCCCGGTATCCATCGGGGAAGCTCACCCAGTAGTCCTTTGCCAGCTCAAGGCCGCCGCCTGGGTTTGCGTTGGCCATCACCTCGGCGCCCGGGATTCCCTGAGGATAGAATTGATCGTCCCACGTCGAATAAAGCGAGTTAGTCCAAAAGACTCGTTTGCCGTCGCGGCTGATCTCCACCATCTGAGGGCCGCCGGCATAGGCCTTGCCGTTCGGGTGAGGCGCACGTCGCACAATGCCGCCAATGCGGACCGATCCGGCAAGCTTCGGTTTCCTGGGATCGGTGACATCATATTGACGCATCTCGCCGGTGCCCCAGCAGGCGACATAGAGAAACTTGTCGTCCATGGATAAGTCGATGTCGGTGACCAGCGGTGGGACCGCGCCAAAGCCTTGCAGAAGCGGAGGTAGCTGGTCCTTTGGCGCCGGCTCGGGCGGGATCGTCGCGGTCTTCTCGATGTGGAATTTGCCGCCCTCGCGCCACCAGGTCCAGATCGAGCCTTCGAGGTTCGTGGTGTCGACGACGACGCCAAGGAAACCGTACTCGCGAACGGGATCATGAGCGGGGCGCACTTCCAGCGCCATTTGATGATTGGCGCCGAGATCGATGGTCTGGACGTTTCGCCGGGCCCGAAGATCCCAGAAGTGGATCCGATGGCCATATTTGTTCGCGAGCAGATCCTCAGGCACGATTCCGTTCTCGAATTGTGGCGGCAACGCCCACTCGCTCGTCACCATGTAATCGCGGGGCAGATTCCACCAGAAGTCGTAGTGCAGCGTCTGGGGACCACGATCGATCTCCCATCTTCCGAGGACATCGAATGTCTCGCAGTCCATGATGAAGACGCCGGGCGGCCCCTCGGTGCCATCCTTGCCACCGCCGCCAAGGGTGCTGACGTAAATGCCTTCAGGCCCGCAGTGCACCGTATGAGGCCGGGAGTAGCCGGTCTTCTTGAGGATTTCCTCAGGTTCGATGATTTTGTGGATCCTTGCCTTGGTGGGATCCGGTTTTGTATCCACGATATAAATGCGTGAGGATCTGATCCCGGGGATGATGAGGTAGCGCCGCTCGACGAACGCGTGCCCCGTCAGCGGCGACAATGCCGACGAACACGCGTTCCACCCGAAATGATGAAACTCATCGCCCTTGTTGGGCATCGTTACGGTATGCACGATCCGACTATAGGTTGGCGAGCCGGGCTTGACGTCAATGACTGCAAGCGCGTCCGGTTTCGAGAAATCCGGGCTAAGCAGCAGAGTGTAGGCGAAGCTCTCCGGTGGCGCTTCCATTGCAAGTTTCGGCGATGCATAAAAAGTGGAGTCGGGCCTCATCGTCATGATACTGCCTCCCTGTTTGCGTCGTTGTACCAACACGGCCGGGCGGATATCGCAGCGAGAAATGTTCGGGGCTCTTTGAATGGTTTCGAAGGCGACGCCGGCCGAGTTTCCGCAATCCCATCTTACACCATCGGGACTGTTCGGTGAAAATACCGGCGCAAGCCGCCGCCAAACGGCCTTAATCACCAAAGGCTGAGGCAGGATTCCGATGGCGCCGATATCCGTCGATGGCCGAGACCGCTTGTTCCAAGCGTGACATTCCGTCGCGGACATTACAAACAATCCGCGCGACGGCTGATCGCCGGGAGGCCGCAGCGAGACGTGGAATGATCAGTTGGTCGGCGGTCGTTCCAGAATAGCTTTCCGCAATGCGCGGGATAGCGCTTCGATCGAATACGGCTTCTGGATCACTTCAAAACCATGATGGGCATTCTCCGCCAGCACGCTGCTGTAACCACTGGTCAATACTACCGGAAGATGGGGGTGCTGCGCGCGGATGATAGTGGCTAACTCCACGCCGTTCATTCCAGGCATGATCACGTCGGAAAACACCAGGTCGAATGCCCACCGGTCGGCGGCGATCAGCGCCAGCGCCTGTTTGGCATTGTCGGCACGTCTGGTTGCGTAGCCCAGATCTTGCAGCAGTTCGGTCGAAAACCTTCCGACCTCCTCGTTGTCTTCCACTACCAGGATACGATGACCACGGCCGCTGGCCGTCGCTTCGAGATGAGCTGAAGCAATGTCCGCGTGACCGGAAGGGGCCTCCGCCTGAGGCAGATAGATCGTAAACGTCGATCCCTCGCCCAATGCGCTTGCCGCGACGATTTCCCCACCGGATTGCTTGGCAAAGCCAAGCGCCTGGCTGAGGCCGAGACCTGTGCCCTTTCCAACCTCTTTGGTCGTGTAAAACGGCTCGAAAATCACGGTGAGCTTTTCAGTCGGGATGCCCGTGCCCATGTCCTTCACCGAGACGGCAATGAATTTGCCATCGCGCCTTTCACTGGTGCCTGATGCCGGGATGGCATCGGCCTTCTCGACCCGGATCGAAATAAGACCTTCGCCCTGCATGGCATCCCGGCTGTTCACGGCGAGATTGATAAGGGTGATCTCGAATTGAGCGACGTCCGCCATCGCGAAGCATTCGGGATCGCGAATTTCGAGTCCGATCTGAATCCTTCCACCGACCAGCGGACGGATCAGCTGCGCGATGCCTTCGACCTGGAGCGTGACATCGAACACTTCCGGCGTCAAAGGTTGTCGGCGCGCAAACGCCAGAAGCTGCCCGGTCAATTTGGATGCACGGTCTACGGTATCGGAAATCGCATCGATGTAGCGACGGCGACGATCTTCGGTCAATTCGCGGCGGCGAAGGAAATCGGTGGCCGAGCGGATGATCGTAAGCAGGTTGTTGAAATCGTGCGCGACGCCGCCGGTGAGCTGCCCGACGGCTTCCATTTTCTGGGATTGACGAAGGGCTTCTTCTGCCTGGCGACGTTCGGTGATATCGATCGCTTCCGGCAAGACACTGGCAACCGCGCCATGTTGATCGAACACAGGACGCATCGCAAAATCAAAATAGCGGTCGCCGATGGGCAAATGCAGAAGCATTTCGGTACGCATGCTTTCGCCCTGTTTGACTCTGGCAAAAGCATTGAAGACCGCGTCGCGGACGCCTGGCGTCGCGGAAAACCAGGGTGAATCCCAGAACGGCTTACCAGCGACGTCCGCCACTCCAGCCTGGATCCCGGCCAACGCGGTCCTGTTCGCGTAGATAACGTTGCCTTGCAGGTCCAGCAGCCCCTGGTACTGATTGCTGGTCTCGAAGATGGCGCGCAATTGCGCCTCGTTGGATTCGAGTTGCGAGGTACGCTCCTTGATGCGCAGCTCGAGCGTTTCATTCAGACGGCGCAATTCGCCTTCGGCTTCCTTGGCTGCCGTGATGTCGTGAGCCACACCGATAAAGCCGATGTGTTTCCCTGCCGGGTCCCAGCGCGGTTGCGACTCGGATCGCATCCACCTCCAGGCACCGCCTGCCCGACGATAGCGGGCTTCCAATACAAACGGCTGCAAGGATGCTTCCCCGGCCAGGCTTTCACCTACGATCCGCGATAGATCGTCGGGATGAAGAATCTTGCGCCAATCGAAGACGATCGCCCTCTCATATTCCAGGCCAAGAAAATCCAGGTAGGCCTGATTTGCGAAGCTGCGGGTGCCGTCCAATTTGCTGACCCACATCGGCACCGGCGCGCTGTTAGCGATGAGCCGGAAACGCTCTTCGCTTTCTCTGAGCAGTTCCTTGGCCAGCGTCCGTTCGGTGATGTCCATGTGGGCGCCGACCATGCGAAGCGGCTTGCCGTTTTCGTCCCGTTCGATCTGCGCTTCGCAGGCGATCCATCGCACCTGTCCATCGCTTGGCCGGATGATCCGGTATTCGGACGAATACCGCGCATCGGCACCATTCACGGTTCTTAAAAAATGAAGCAGGGTCCGGTCGCGGTCATCGGGATGAATTCGTTTGACCCAATCTCCGTGGGTATCGACCGCGTCCGGGCTTAACCCGTGTATCTCCAGATATTCGGGCGATCGATGTCCGTTATCGAAGCCGTTCTCGAGATCGACGGTAACTCCGCCAATCCTGGCGATCTGCTGGACGCGTGCGAGCTCGTTCTCGCGATCCTTGAGAGTGCGCTCGGCAATCACGCGCTGGGTGGTTTCAACCACGATTGCGATCACGCCGGCCGGTTGGCCTGCTTCGTTCAGGACGGGCGAATAGTCCAGGTTCATCCAGACCTGCTCTGGACGGCCGTGCCGACAAAGCGTGAGTTCTTGATCTCGATAGGCCAGGGTGCCGCCGCTCAGGCCCACCCTCATGACGTGGTCGTTGAAGTCGGCGACCTCAGCCCAACCGTCGCGCACTTTCGAGCCAAGCAGCTCGGGATGTCGGCCGCCCGCAAAGCCTGAATAGGCGTCGTTGTAGATCATGACGCCATCTTCGCCCCACAGCAGCACGATGGGTACGGGTGATCGCAGCAGGGTGTCGGTGATGGTCTTTAAGCTTTGAGGCCACGCCGCAAGCGGCCCGAGGTTGGTTTTTGTCCAATCGAATTGCCTAATGAGCGCGCCAAGTTCGCCGCCGCCGCTCGGAAATGATCCGCCCGATCCGGCAGATATTCCTTGGTCAGGCACCTTTACTCCCTTGAAACGCATCGAGAACAACCCCGGCAAACGCGCTGCACCGGCCTTGGTTCCATCAAGGGATCGGTGCCTCGCCGGGGCTTCGCGGCTGCGTCAACGATCCATCCTCCAGGCATTCACCATTTTACCAGTATCAGTGCCCGGCGGCGCTCTTGGCCGCGGCGTTGTTGAGAACAATCAGGCCATCGACGGCAACCCCGGTTCTGGCATTGATCAGAAATGGATTGACGTCGATCGACGCAATCCGGGTGCCGGCGTCCGCCATCAGGTTGGATAGTCCGACCAGTGCCTTCACCGCGGAAGCCTCGTGCAGCGCGGGCTTGCCGCGATAACCCTTCAGCTTGACGCCGGCTTTGGTCCGGTTGATCAATTGCCTGGCCTCGGCCTCGTCGAGCGGGGCTCCTGCCAAAGCGACATCCTTCATCAGTTCGATATCGACGCCGCCGGTACCGAACAGCACCACCGGGCCCATCTCGGCATCGAGCGATGCGCCGACCACCAGCTCAAGCTCGGCCTTGACCTGTTGCGCGATCAGGATGCCCTCGAGCGTCGGCTTGTTCTTGAGTTTCTTGACGCGGGCGGTGATGTCGGTGAAGGCTTTCCTGACCTCGGCTGCGCTGTTGAGGTTCAGCACCACGCCGCCGATATCCGACTTGTGCAGGATGTCCGCGCTGACCACCTTGGCGACCACGGGAAAACCGATTTTCTTGGCGATCTTGACGGCGTCTGCCGCTGTCTGCGCGATCTCTTCCTTTGAGACCGGAATGCCATACGCCTTGAGCAGTTTCTTCGACGCGACCTCGTCGAGTGCGGCGCCGTTGGCGGTCTTCAGCGTCCTTTCAAGCGTCGCGCGCGCGGAGGCGCTGGAGCTCGATACGATATCCGGCACTTCCTTGCGCAGCGATGCGTAGTCGATCAGCGACTTGATCGCACCGACGGCGCGATCGAGGCCCTGCATGACCGCGATATGCGGCAGCGATTTGCGCAAGCCCTTGGTGAATTCGGTGAATCCGATCGACATCGCGCTGATGTAAACCACCGGCTTGCTGGCGGCTCCGGCCATTTCATTGACAATGCGCAAATTCCGTTCGCGCAATTCGTGCGGCGCCTTCGGCAATTCGGCGTCGATGATGACGATGTCGGTGTCGGGATCGTCGATCATGATCTTGATTGACCGCATATAGACGGAAGGATCGACCACCGCGGCAAATCCCGCGTCGAGCGGATTGCCGACGATGCTTCCCGGGCCCAGCATCTGCGCAAGCTTGCCGGTGGCGTCCTTGCTCAGCGGGGCGAAGCTCAATCCGGCCGAATGGAACGCATCGATCAAAAGACCGCGCTTGCCGCCCGATAGCGAAACCGCGGCGAGGCGGGCGGCTTGCGGCGGATCGGCATGGACAAAACATTCGGTGGTTTCGATCAATTCGTCGAGGCCCCGCACGCGGATCACGCCTTCCCGAGTCGAGATGGCGTCGAAGGTCTCGATCGAGCCGGCGAGCGCGCCGGTATGCGCCATCGCCGCGGCGCGTCCGCCTTCCGACGAACCGAGTTTGAGCGCGATCACGGGTTTTCCGGCCGCGCGTGCCGCCTTGCAGGCTTCGCGGAACACCTTGGTGTTGCGCACGCCTTCAAGATAAACCACGATGACGCGGATGGAGGGATCGGCCGCGAAATAGGCCATCAGGTCCGGGGTCTCGAGGCCAGCTTCGTTTCCGGTGGTGACCATGTAGCCGACGCCGACGCCGCGATCCTCCAGCGCCTGACGGATCGCCATCACGATGGCGCCGGATTGACCGGCGATCGCAACCGGGCCCGCTTCCATCGTGACGATACGGTCGTCGATATTGGTGAACAACTTCTCGCCGGCGCTCAGATTGCCGAGGCAATTCGGTCCGGTGACCGCAAGCCCGGTCTCGCGAATAGCCTGCTGCAACTCGGCGGCCAGCCGCTGGCTGTCGTCGTCCTGCAACTCGCTGAAGCCCGATGTCACGATGGTCGCTGAGCGGGCACCGGCCGCCGCGGCATCGCGAATCACCTGCACCGCGAAACGCGCGGGCACCAGCACCAGCACGTGATCGGGTTTATCGGGTAGGCTGGCGAAATCCTTGTAGCAAGTAACGCCCCAGATGGTTTCGCGCTTGGCGTTGACCGGATAGAGACCGCCTTCATACTGGTACTTGATCAGGTTGTTCCAGATCCGTTCGGCGTAGTTGCCCGGCTTGTCCGTCGCCCCAACCAGCACAATGTTGCGCGGGTGCAGCATGGCATGAATGCTCTTGACGATGTCGCCGGCGTCGGACGAAGGCGACCATTTGACGTGAGCTTCCATAGACGTAACCCTTACCCTTCTTCTTTTTCCGGGAATGGCGATCGACCAGAGATCGCCACTCCATGGCCTTTTCATTCTTATTATTGATAGTCGGGGAGGGTGGCAACTCGTGCAGCGCGCAATATCCGAACGCCACCCGTTTCCGGTCCTATCACGCCGGTCGCGGGCGCGATGGCGAAGCGAGACCTGCGAGCAGAACCGCAAGGATGCCGGTGAGGAAGATGCCGTCGAACGTGCCCGCGCCACCAATCGAGGCGACAGGAGCGCCCAGGCTGCCGATCTTGTCGAGATTGAGGAGATCCGCGCCAATCAGCGTTCCCATGGAGCCGCCGATATAGGCCAGTGGCGCCGCGTATTCGCGGGAAAGGATAAAGGCGAGGATTGCCGTGGTCATGACGGGTGCAAATACCGGCACCGCGATGCCAATTCCCGGCACTGGCGTAGCCATGGAATGGATCACAAAAGCGATGGCCGCGGTCACAAGCGTTGCCTTGAGCCAGAATTGATATCGAATGATGAGATAGGTAGACATCAGCGTTGGAATGATGGCCCCGCCGACATTGACGGCGAGAACCGTACCTGGCCACGACACAACGACCGGCACGATGTAGCGCATGCCGAAGAACTCGACGATCTGCCCCGACCTGACAGGAGACGCGTGCAGAACCGTGATCGGAATGTTGAAGTAGCTGCCGATCAGCGAGCCAAACAACAGAACAAGGGCAACGCCCGGCCCGACGCCCAAACGCATATAGGCATAGCTGAGAATGCGAAGCTGGATCAGGATGATCAGCCCGGCGAACAAAACCACCAGGATCGAAAACAATCCCGGCGTCAGCGGCAGGTAGTGCACTTGGGAACTCATGGTTGCGGTGGATCAGTCTCGTTTGGTATTGGCGTTTCGGTCACTTGTTCAATTATTGATTTTTTGCCGCACGGCAAGAGTGTGGCTGAATGTTCATTCAACCTCGGACCGGAACATATATGAATTGGCATGACGTCCTTGGCCGATATGCGGCAAACTCCCTGGTGACGATGCCGGGCGCCGAAATTAGTTCAAGGAAGCAGCTGCGCTTGGACCATTCGGCATATGTCCATCGGCCACGCCGGGCAACCCGATCAAGGTGGCGTGCAGGACATAGCGAGTCGGTCCTGCCGTCATCGCATCGAATGGCCAGCAGGTCGACAGCGCCAACTCATATCCCGCGGTGAGGGGATCGATGCCGGAGGCGTCGAACCGCACCACCGAGGTGCCGTCCGCGCGATAACGAAAGATCCGGCCGTCGCTTCGCGTGATCACGATCTCATCTCCGATGACGACATCCCTCAGAAAGCGGAAATGCGTGTCGCGGTGCGCCGAATAGACCGCTACGCCGCGCTCGCCGGCATCGGGGGTACGTTCGACGTGGCCCGGCCCGAAAGCCAGCGCCTGGCCGCTGCTCCCGGCGAGCACGATGGCGCTGGCATGGAGCCGTTTCACTTCGATGCGTGCCACCGGCCAGGTATCGGCCCACGACCACGGTTTTGTCGCGCGGCCACTGGCGATGGTCTCCGTAAAGGCCCGCTGCAGTAGAATCTGCGCGATAAAAGCCTTGGCGTGGATGTAGGCGCCCTGACCGAACAGCGCGAGGCCGGCGAGGGCGAGAAGAAGGGGAGCAGCAAAGCGTGGCATCAGGGATCCTTACTTCCCGTCATTGCGAGCCAACGGGTCGGCGCGAAGCGCCGCCCGATGACAGGCTCCGCGAAGCAATCCAATCTTGTTTTGTGGCCCCATGGATTGCTTCGCTTCGCTCGCAATGACCGTGGAGAACTTGCGCGCGCGGCCTTGGGGTGGGAGGCCGCGCGCGCTTGAAGGAGGAGAAGGGGCAACTCCTCCCGTCATCCGGCGTCAGCGGGGGGACATCTGACGGCGGTTGAACACCACTAGGATCAGGCTGAGCAGAAGCAGGATCGAGCCCGTGATCATCTTCAATTCGGCATCGGTCGCGGTCTTCGGCAGCGTGATGGTGTTGGGCGCCGCTGTGGCGGCAGGAAGCGGACGCTTGAGGGCGGTCAGCCGGACGCGCGCGTCGCCTTCAGCGCGCCGTTCCGCCGGCGGCGACGGGAGCTTCGGCCGCTCGCCGAATACCTTGGCAAAATCCCAGCCCGCCGGCAGGTTGAGCGGGAGTTCGCTGAGCTTCAGCGGCTCGCCCTCGGGACGGCTCGGCGTCTTGTCGACGGCGACCAGGCTGGTCAGCCGGGTGACAAGCTGATGCTCCAGCGCCAGTGCCAGGATGGTCTTGTCGGCGTCCGCTGCTGCAACCGTTTGCATGGTGCGCGCAATCTCGGCATCGTCGATCTTGCGTCGCGCCCACAGCTTGGAGGGGCCCTTGCCTTCGGCGGCGTTCGCCAGCGGCAGGGTCACGATCCAGGGCCGATCGCCGATGCGGCCCTTGATCTCGACCGACCCCTTGAGCTGGTCGAGTTTCGCGGCGAGAACCAGCGGCTCGTCGCGATAAAGATCGGGGATCGCCGCCGGCGTCATGTCGGCGGCGGCATCGGAGAATTTCGCGGTGAGGTTCGTCACCGCGGGATTTTCAAGTTTGGCGAACAGGCCGCGCATCCGTTCCTCGACCTGTTCGACCGCGCCGATATGGGTGAAAGTTCCGCGGCCGAGTTCGGCGGCGCGTGTCATCAGGAAGGTGTTCGGTGCCGAACCGATGCCGACCATGAAGACGCGGGAACGGCCGCGCATCGCCGTGATGGTATCGAATAATTGCTGCTCGTTGCCGATCGCGCCGTCGGTCAGGAATACCACCTGCCGAACGTAGTTCGCCTCAACCGTAGCGTTATCGGTCAGCGCCGCGCGCATCGCCGGCACCATCTCGGTGCCGCCTTCCGCCTGCAGCGCGCCGACGAACGAGGTGGCATTGCCGATATGCTCGCGATCGGCGGCCACTGAGTTCGGAAACAGCACGTCCATGGTGTGATCGAAGCGGATCACGTTGAAGCGGTCGTTCGGCTGCAAGCGGCCGAGCGCGTAGATGAGGCTGGCCTTGGCCTGGATGATCGAGGTGCCGCCCATCGAGCCGGAATTGTCGATCACGAAGATCACCTCGCGCGGCAGCGGCTTTTGCTCGGCCTGTTCGACCGATGGCGGCGTGACCAATGCCAGGAGATAATCGGCGTCGCCGATATGCTCGCGGAACAGCCCGATCGACGGCGCTTTCTCGGCCGCGGGCTTCCAGGTCAGCTCGAAATCCCGATCCGCCGGCACAAGACCGTCAGCAAGTCGGATGACGCGTGTGCTGCTGTCGGGGCTTTCGATCTTCACTTGATGATGATGACTTTTGACGTCGCCGAGCGGGAAGCCGGCCTGCAGGCGAACCGTGATCGCGGTCGGATTGACGGGCGGATGTTCCGCGGGGTCCAGCACCTGCGGCGAGATGCGATCGCGATCCGGCACCGGATCGGTCGAGCTGGATCCCCAGCCACCACCGTTGGGCTTGAGGTCGACGCTCTGCACCAGCGGCGCGGGATTATAGCGCGGGCCCACCACCATCGGCACCCGCAGCGAGAATTCGTTTCCCGACTGATGAACCGGTTCCTGATATTCGATCTGCACCAGGATCGTTTCGCCGGGACCGATATTGGCCACCGAGTTGGTGAAGATGTTCGGCCGCTCCTGTTCGGTCAGCGCGGCCTTTTGTCCGTTGCGCTGCGCCTGCTCGTAGATGATGCGCGCCTGCTGGCGCTCCTTGATCTCGCCGACCACGACGCGGTCGCCGACCACCATTTTGAGCGTGTCGACCGCGCCGCCCGCCGGCAGCGGATAGACGTAAGTCGCCTCTACCCAGTCTTGCGTCGGATTTCGGAATATCTGCGTGACGCGGGCGCGAATTGTTGGACCCGACACGGTGAGATCGACATCGATGCCAAGCCTTGTCGCATCCGCATAGCCGTCATCGGTTTTCAGCAGCAGCGAGCCGGAGCGCGCGTCGCCGGGACCTGCCAAACCTGGGCGTGGATTTTCTGCCGACCAGACCGGCTCAAAGCTCAAAAATAATGCCGCAAATCCGACCAGGATCACGGCTGTGGCTTGCATGACGAGGAACAACAGCAGTCTCACGATACGCGACAGGTCCAAGCCGCCGCGGGTCTCGATTTCATCGCACGTGGTCATTTCGCTTAAACTCCCGAGAGGATCTTCCACCCGCTGTCGTTGTGCGAAACGCTGTGTTCTGGCGCGAGCATAATGATCGGCATTGTTCCGCCGCGAGCCACTTCGGCGCGCCACGGCGGCGGCGGTTTTGTGCAGCTTTGTGATGAAATGTACGTCTGCTAGGGTGGCGGGGTTCGAAAAGGGGTGACGATGTCGACGCCGGACAAGCAGCTTTCCGCCGAGCAGAGCCAGCAGGTGGCGGAGACCATTCGCGAGGAGATCGCCCGCCGCCGTATCTCCCGGCAGACGCTTGCTGAACAGGCTAAACTCAGCCTCTCGACCCTGGAAAAGGTGCTCGGCGGCCGCCGTCCGTTCACGTTGGCGACCACCGTTCGGCTCGAACAGGCGCTCGGCGTCTCCTTGCGCAAGGGGCCGGGTGCGGCGGCAGTTGCAGCCCCGGTCAACGGAGGCATTGCGCCCGATGGCCTCGGTGCCTATTCGCACCGCGCGGTTGAGTGGCTCGAAGGTGTATTTGTCACGGTGCGGCCGTCGTTCGGCGACAAGGATGCGGTCTTTGCCTATCGCACCGAGATCGTCTGGGACGAAACGGCGTCATCCCTGGTATTCCGCGAAGGCGAAAGGCTGGACGTCGTCTATACACATTCCGGTGACGTCGCGGTGCCGAACCAGTCCGGCCACATCTATCTCGTCACCAGCCGGCACGGTCAGTACCGTCTGATCATGGCGTCGCTTCCAAGAAAATCCGGCGAAATGTACGGCATTCTCACCACGCTGCTGGCGGGGCGCGGCTCGCTGCTGACGCCGATCGCGGCGCCCATTGCGTTTTTGCCGATCAAGTCGATCCCTGGTCCAACCATGGGACGGATTTCACCTGGCGACGCCAACTACGCCATTTATCGTGAACACCTGCGCCGCATCATCGACGAGCCGTTCGCGTTGTTCTTGCCGGGCTAGGTCTGCCGCTGTCTGATCGGTGAAGATCAGGGGCCGACGCAAATGGAGAAATGAATGACTGCCGAAGTAAGTCCGCTCGCGGGCAAACCCGCGCCCGCATCGATGCTGGTCAACGTGCCGCGACTGGTGACCGCCTATTTCTCGGGCAAGCCGGATCCCAAAATACCGTCGCAGCGCGTGGCGTTCGGCACCTCGGGGCACCGCGGCTCGGCCCTCAACAACGCCTTCAATGAGGCGCATATTCTGGCGATCAGCCAAGCGCTGTGTGACCATCGGCGCCGCAGCGGCATCGACGGCCCGCTGTTCATGGGCATCGACACCCATGCGCTGGCGGAGCCGGCGTTTGCGAGCGCGCTGGAGGTATTCGCGGCCAACGAGGTCACGGTCATGATCGACCAGTGCGACGGTTATGCGCCGACGCCCGTCATCTCGCATGCGATCCTGGCCTACAACAAGAACCGGACCAACGGCCTTGCCGATGGCGTGGTGATCTCCCCCTCGCATAACCCGCCTGAAGATGGCGGCTTCAAATATAACCCGCCGAATGGCGGACCGGCCGATACCGACGTCACGGCGGGAATCGAGCGCGCCGCGAACGCCCATCTGGAAGACGGGTTGAGGGGCTTGAAGCGGCTCTCCTATGAGCGCGCCCGCAAGGCGGCCTGCGTTCACCGCCACGACTATATCGGTCCCTATGCGGCCGATCTTGCCGACGTCGTCGACATGGAGGCGATCCGCTCCTCGGGGGTGAAAATAGGGATCGATCCCTTGGGCGGCGCGGCCGTCCATTTTTGGCAACCGATCGTCGAGCGCTACGGCATAGCGGCGACCATCGTCAGCGACGCCGTGGACCCGACATTCCGGTTCATGACCGCCGATTGGGACGGCAAGATCCGGATGGATTGCTCCTCGCCCTATGCCATGGCGCGATTGATCGGCATGCGCGACAGGTTCGATGTCGCTTTCGCCAACGATACCGACGCCGACCGGCATGGCATCGTCACCCGCTCCAACGGGCTGATGAATCCGAACCATTACCTCGCCGCCGCCATTGCGTATCTGTTCGAGCATCGCCCGGCCTGGGGCAAGAACGTCGCGGTGGGCAAGACGATCGTCAGCAGCGCGATCATCGACCGCGTGACGGCAAAGCTCGGCCGCCAGCTTGTCGAAACTCCGGTCGGATTCAAATGGTTCGTCGACGGCCTGATCGGCGGATCGTTTGGCTTTGCGGGGGAGGAAAGCGCCGGTGCCTCGTTCCTGCGGCGCGATGGATCGGTCTGGACCACCGACAAGGACGGCATCATTCTTGGTTTATTGGCCGCCGAGATCACGGCGCGAACCGGGCAAGATCCCAGTCAACGCTTCGATCGCCTCATAGAGGAATTAGGCATGCCGTTCTACCAGCGGATCGACGCGCCGGCGACGGTCGCGCAAAAGAATCTCTTGAAGGCGCTTTCGCCGGAGCGATTGGCGATCAAGGAGCTTGCCGGCGAGCCGGTCCGCGCGACGCTGACCGCGGCTCCCGGCAACAGCCAGCCGTTCGGGGGCATCAAGGTCGTGGCGGATAACGGATGGTTTGCTGCAAGGCCCTCCGGAACCGAGGATGTCTACAAGATCTACGCGGAAAGTTTCAAAGGCCAGCCGCATTTGCGGCAGATTCAGCAGCAGGCCCAGGCTGCGATCACGGCTGTGTTTGCAGCGGCCTAGCTGTGGGACAGTGTTGGACCGAGGCGTCAGTCTCGCCGTCATTGCGAGGAGCGAAGCGACGAAGCAATCCATGGATGTCGTATTGCGCCCTGGATTGCTTCGCTACGCTCGCAATGACGGTGTGAGGCATTGTTGTCTGGTCAAGCTGAGGCGCTGGCGACATCGGTCGCCTTCGTCGCACCGAAATTCTTGCGTAACGTCGGCTTGTGGATTTTGCCGGTGGCGTTGCGCGGCAGCGCGTCCACGAATTGGATCAGGCGCGGGCGCTTGAAGGGCGCCAAATTAGCTTCGCAATGCGCATGGATTTCGGCCTCAGTAATGGTGTGGCCCGGCTTGACGGCGATGATGGCCATGCCGGTTTCGCCCCACTGCTCGCTGGGAATGCCGATCACGGCGGCTTCGGCGATCGCGGCCAATTGATGCAGCACGTTCTCGACCTCGGCCGGATAGACGTTTTCGCCACCGGAAATGTACATGTCCTTCCAGCGGTCGACGATGTAATAAAAACCTTCTTCATCGATCCGCGCGGCATCTCCGGTATGCAGCCAGCCGTCGGTGAAGGAGGATTGATTGGCGTCCGGCCGGTTCCAGTAGCCGGGCGTGATGTTTGGTCCTTTCACCCAGAGCTCACCGAGCTCGCCGACTTCGGCGTCGGTGCCGTCGGGTCGAACGATCCGCACCTCCGTATGCAGCACCGGCTTGCCGGAGGAGCCGGCCTTGCGCGCGGCGTCTTCGCGATCAAGCGTGAGTACCGCAGGACTGGTCTCGGTCATGCCGTAGCCCTGCTGCAGGGCGACGCCGCGCTCCTCCCACACTTTCAAGAGCGGCACCGGCATCGGCGCGCCGCCGACACCGCCGATGACGAGGCGGCTGAAGTCGGAATCGGCAAAAGCCGGATGCTGCGCCATGAATTGATAGATCGACGGCACGCCGAAAAACTGGTTGATGCCGCGCTTGGGATCGCTGATCAGTTCAAGCGCCAGACCGGGGTCGAACGCGCGCATGATCAGCACGGTGCCGCCGGCATGCAGCACCGGGTTGGTGTAGCAATTGAGTCCGCCGGTGTGGAACAGCGGCAGCACCGTCAGCAGCACCGACGACGGCGAGATATAGGCGGGACCGCCGAGATTGACGCAATTCCAGAACGTCATGCCGTGGGTAATGATCGCGCCCTTCGGCTGGCCTGTGGTGCCCGAGGTGTACATGATCGTCGAGATGTCATCGAGGGTCACCTCTTCGGCCCTATCGAGCGGCTTTGAAGCGGCGATCGCGGCCTCGTACGGACCGTTCGGCCCCAGCAGCAGCGCCGACGGGACATTGCATAATTTGGCGACGGTAAGTGCGATGTCGGTGAGATCGGCGTCATGGATCATGAGCGTCGGCGCGGCATCGCCGACGATATACTGAAGCTCGGGGACCGTGAGGCGGGTGTTCAGAGGCAGGAAAACCGCGCCGATCCGCCCACAGGCGAACTGCACCTCCAGCGTATCGGTGGTGTTGAGCGCCAGCACTGCGACCCGGTCGCCGCGCGTAATCCTCAGGTGGTCGCGCAGGTGAGCAGCCAGTCGCGAGATGCGCGCCTCGAACTGCGCGTAGGTGAGCCGGCGTTCGCTGGCGAGGTCGACCGCCGCCAGTTTGTCCGGCGTCCGGCGCGCAAAATGGGCGATCCAGTCATAGTGGCGAACCGGCAAAATTCCCTCCGAAGCCCGGCGGTCTGGCGCCGGCTGTTGCGATTGATCTTATGCCATATTGCGCGCAGTTGGACGCCGTAGCGGTTTGCTGTCTTGCGTCGAGTGGCTGGGCGGTGGTGTCCCGCGGGGACAAGGCCGCCTCGCCGAGGTCGAATCGGCACGAGAAAGCGACTGCGTGATCCGGAAGCGATACTTCGAATTTCTTCCAGTCGGAAACGGCGCGGCGAAGCGAGGCTGTTTCAACGGACCAGAAAAACCAGCTTGCCGCGAAAGTGGCGGGATTCGCTGACCCTGTGCGCGGCCACGGCTTCGCTGAGCCGATAGCGTGTCACTTCCGGCGGATGGACGGCCCCTTGCGCAACCAGCGCCACGATGCGCTCGAGATGCGGACGATCGCGTCCGACGCTGGGCCGCAGTGCAACGACATCGCCGCGGTCCGGCTTTGGCGCCTGTGCGCCAGAGGCAATAAAGGCCGCCCGGCCGCCTGATTTCAGTACCGTGAACGATCGTTGCGCGACGTCTCCGCCGACGGTATCGAAGACGGCGTCGCAGTCTCTCACGACCTTGGTAAAATCCACCGCGTTGTAGTCGATGATCTCATCGGCACCGATTTGGCGCAGATAATCGTGGTTCGACGCGCTTGCGGTCGTGATCACGCGCGCACCCAGATGTTTTGCCAATTGTATGGCAAAGCTCGCGACACCGCCCGCGCCTCCCTGGATCAGGATCGTCTCGCCCGCCTTCAGTTTCAATGTGTCTTCGATGGTGCAGATCGCCGTCAGCCCGGCAAGCGCCAGCGCAGCGGCATCGACATGCGACAGGCGACCGGTTTTCCTGGCGACGATGGCCGTCTTGATGGCAATCTTCTCGGCATAAGCGCCCTCCTGGCCAACGTCGCAGACGCCGAACACGTCATCGCCGACACAGAGGTCGCTGACACCCTCTCCAACTGCCGAAACGACACCGGAGAAATCCCGTCCAAGAATGTAGGGGAATCGCGAAAGCTGGCTCGCTTTGCCCTCGCGCACCTTCCAGTCGGCGCCGTTGACGCTGGCGGCGACAATATCAACCACGACCTCGTCGGGTGCGGCCACGGGATCCGGCATCTCGCCGAATTTCAGAACTTCCGGCCCGCCGTGCCGCTCGATGAAGGCAGCTTTCATTGGCATTCCCTGCTGTTGCGAAAACCAGGATCGCATGTTTGATTGGCGCATTCAAATTCGATTTCCGGATGGTCCCGCCATCGGCGCCGTGGCTGCAGGCCGCCGATCGCGGCCTTTGCCGCCTTGCTGGCGCTGCCCACCGGTGTCACACTTCCCGTCAAGTCCGACGGCAAAGACCGAGCAACGGACATGCGGGACGATGGAGGGAACGATGAAGCTCGCTGCGAACCTGTTCGCCGCCTTGGTCGTGCTGCTCACGGCGCAGACAGCGTCGGCGCAATCCAATTATCCAAATCGGCCGGTGAAAATCCTGGTTGGCTTCACACCCGGCACGGCTCCGGACCTTGCGGCGCGCATTCTAGCCGACCGGTTTTCGGAAGTATGGGGCACGCCGTTCGTAGTCGACAATGTTCCCGGCGCCGGCAGCAACATCGCCACCGATCGCGTCGCCAAAGCGGCCGCCGACGGCTACACATTGCTGATGGGCGGCAACTCGTCGCTCGTCATCAATCCGAGCCTGTATGAAACACTGCCATTCGACCCGCTCAAGGACTTCGCGCCGATCTCGCAGGTGTTCATCGCGGCGAACGTGCTCGCCGTTCCGGTCGAGCTGCCGGTCAAGACCGTGGCGGAACTCGTGGCACTGGCCAAGGCGGAGCCCGGCAAGCTTTCCTACGGCCATGCCGGCGTGGGCACGTCGCAGCATCTGGGCGCCGAATTGTTCAAATACATGGCGCACGTCGATATTGCGCCAGTGCCCTATCGCGGGACTACGGCGTTAATGCCGGACCTGCTCGCCAACCGAATCACCATGTCGTTCGCCAATATCGTGAACGTGGTGCCGCTCGCGCGCGAAGGGAAATTGCGCGCGCTGGCCATCACCTCGATCAAGCGCTCGGTCCAGGCGCCCGACCTGCCGACCATGGCGGAATCCGGATTCCCTGGTTTCGAAGCCGTGCCGTGGTTCGGCCTGCTCGCGCCGACCGGCACGCCGAAAGACGTTTTGGATAAATTGCACGGCGAAACCGTCAAGGCCTTGGCGATGTCGGAGGTGCGCAAGAAGTTCGACGAACTTGGCCTCGAGCCGGTCGGCAACACGCCGGCTGAGTTTACCGCGATCATCAAGAAAGAAACGCCCGAGTGGGCAAAAGTGATCAAGGATGCCAGCATCAAGCTCGGCAACTAACTCAACCTTCCGGGCCCAGCACTTGAAAGATTGTCGACACGTCGCAATTTGTCGGGTTGCCCGGCCGAGCGCAAAGGACGGCTCCCGGTCAAGCGTATCCGTCTTGCGACCTCACTCCACCTTGATGCCGATTTCGTCGATCACCGTTTTCCATTGCCGCGCTTGCTCATCCAGCGTTCCGGCGAACTCCTGTGGTGTTCCAATCCTTGCTTCCACGCCGATGGCATCCAGGCTGGCGCGGACCTCGGCTGACCGGAGTCCGTCGTTGATAGCGCTGTTGAGTTGTCGGATGATCGTCTCGGGAGTACCTGCCGGAGCGAGCAAACCGAATATGACCTCCGGGGGGAAGCCGGATACGCCCACTTCCTGCATGGTCGGCGTTTCCGGCAGCTCCGGCCAACGGTTTTGACTGGTTACGGCAAGCGCCTTCAGTTTCTGCTCCTTGAAGAGCGGCAACAGGGTCGACTTGTTGCTGAATACCATATCGATATGTCCGCCGAGCACGTCGGTAACGGCCGGCGCCCCGCCTTTGTATGGCACAAACAAAATGTTGGTAGCGGTTTTGGTCTTGAAGAACTCGCCGGCAAAGTGCGTGTAGATGCCAGGAGGGGCGCCGTACTTCAGCTTTCCCGGATTATCCTTTGCGTATTTGACAAGTCCCTGGCATGTGTCGGCCGGCACGTGCGGCGATACGGCAAGGGCCAGGCTATCGGCATAGATCATGGCGACCGGTGCGAACGATTTGATAGGGTCGAAACCTAAATTCTGGTAAATCGCTCCGGTAATCGCGTTCACGTTGGTCCCGCCGAGCAACAGCGTGTAGCCGTCCGATGTTGCGGTCGCCACGGCTTTGGCGCCAATCCTTCCGCCTGCGCCAGCCTGATTTTCGACGATGATGTTGTGGCCGAGCCTGGAGGAGAGCGACTGCGCGACTAACCGGGCAGCAACATCGGTCGGGCCGCCGGCGGGAAAAGGGACAACTATTTTGATGGTGCGTTCCGGGTATCCTTCAGCATGGCCGGCTTCAATGGATGATCCCATGCTGAGGCAAGCCAAGAGCAGCACGAGGAACGTGCCCGCTACGCCCCTCCGTTGGACAATGGGCAGCCGAATTCCCGCAGCAGCCGGTTCAAGAGGTTGCATTCTGCCTCCTTTTTGCTGCGCTCAACTGGCTACATAGCATCGCGCCGCTTCATGCGGCCCTCGAGCTTACAGGGAATATCGTACCGTTTAACGTGGCGCCTTGCTACGGGAGAGATAGTTGCGCAGTTCGTAGCTCGTACGCGGGTTGGAGCCCAACGGGTGTGAGAAATGTGCTGTCGCCGCACTCAAGTGATTTGCCCGTCGGGCGTCTTTTGGACTCGCGTGTCCATCCCCCTTTGCAAAAATATTTCGCTTCACCCGTCGGGCAAATCATCTCTACAACTTTTGCCATCCCACCCCACAAGAGGGGCGTATCATGATCGTCACGAACGCGGGGTGGAATGCGGTGGACGCGGCAGCGTCTTGCGTGCGACGGGGTTGCAGGGCAGGTCGATGAGATTTGTGAGCGATCGACAGCACGCGGACGAGAGATGTTGCAGCGTACGGCGAAATCGTGTGGTCCTGACACCCCGACGCTGGTGTCAAGGTTGCGGATGTTGGGTCGGCCCTACCGGGCGCGGATGCAATGCCAGTCCGCAAGCGACGGTGGCAAAACAGCCCGGTCACCGGGGAGATCACGTTATAAGCCGTAAAACCATTGCGTGCGGGGATGCCGGGTGATTTCTGGTGTACTCGTTGCTGCTCGTGTGCGTTCTACCGTTACAATCTGCACACGAGACCGCGGGTGCATTGGGCATCCGGCATTCCCCACGCCCTCCTAGGGCGGAAACCAAATGCAGCGCCTCGGACGCATCGCGTCGCGAGGGCGAAGTCATATGCGAAACTCTATCACCGTCATTGTCGTATCCGAAACTCTATCAACGTCATTGCGAGGAGCCCTTGCGACGAAGCAATCCATGGCCGCAGCAAAAAAAGAAAGATGGATTGCTTCGCGTCGCTCGCAATGTCGTTGAGGGTTGCCGGGGGCCATTTCGGGCCAGCGACCGGCGGAGGCCTTTCCTCGCAATGGCGAAAAGGGGCGCGCATTCGCGCGACCAGTTCACTCGCCATGACGGTCCGCCAGCCACTCGACGCAAGTTGCCTTGCGCGAATCCGACCATCGTAGGTCAATGACAAAAGCATGCGGGAGCGAAACGAATGGCAAGCCCATTCTACACGGCCGAACACGAGGCCTATCGCGAGGTGGTGCGCCGCTTTGTCGAAAAGGAAATCGCGCCCTGCGCCCACGAATGGGACGAGGCGGGCGGGTTTCCGCGCCTGCTCTATGAGAAGGCCGCCGCGATCGGGCTGCTGGGCCTTGGCTTTCCCGAAGAATATGGCGGCGTTGCCGCCGACCAGTTCATGAAGATCGTGGCCTCGCAGGAGCTGGCGCGGGCCGGCGCAGGCGGGGTCAGCGCCAGCCTGATGAGTCACAGCATCGGCTCTCCGCCGATCGCCCGCGCTGCCCGTCCCGAGATCAAGGCGCGGGTGCTTCCGGAGGTATTATCCGGAAAGAAAATCTCCGCGCTGGCGATCACCGAGCCGAGCGGCGGATCCGACGTCGCCAATCTGCGCACCAAAGCCCGTCGCGACGGCGACCACTACGTCGTCAGCGGCGAGAAGACCTTCATCACCTCGGGCATGCGGGCCGACTATCTGACGGTAGCAGTGCGCACCGGCGGCGCGGGCGCCGGCGGCGTCAGCCTGTTGCTGATCGAAGGCGATACGCCGGGCCTTTCCCGCACGCCGCTGAAGAAGATGGGCTGGTGGGCCTCGGACACCGCCACGCTGCATTTCGATGAGTGCCGTGTGCCGGTTGCGAACCTGATCGGCGAGGAAGGTCACGGTTTCAAGGTCATCATGCAGAACTTCAACAGCGAACGCATGGGCATGGCGGCGAGCTGCACGGCCTATGCCCGCGTCTGCGTCGAGGACGCGATCGCCTATGCCAAGGAGCGCAAGACCTTCGGCAAGCCGATCGCGCAGCACCAGGTCATCCGTCACAAGATCGTCGACATGACGCAGAAGGTCGCGGCGACCCAGGCGATGCTGGAGCTATTGGCATGGCGGCTAGGGCAGGGCGAGAACCCGGTCGCCGAGATCTGTATGCTGAAGAACCAGGCCACGCAAACCATGGCGTTCTGCGCCTCCGAAGCGGTGCAGATTTTCGGCGGCGCCGGCTTCATGCGCGGCATCAGGGTCGAGCGCATCTACCGCGAAGTCAAGGTCAACGCGATCGGCGGCGGTACCGAGGAGATCATGAAGGATCTCGCCAGCCGGCAGATGGGATTGTGATGGATACCTCCCAAACTTGCGTCATTCCGGGGCGCGCCAACGGGTCCGCGCAAAGCGCGGCCCGATGACAGGCTCCGCGCGAGCCCGGAATCCATAACCACGATCGGTAGTATGGATTCCAGGCCTGCGCATCCCGGAATGACGAGGAAAGATTAGAAAATGATCTTCACCAGCGACCACGAAGAACCTCGCCGCATCCTGCAGAAGTTCATCGCGGCCGAAATCAATCCCTTTGTCGATGAATGGGAGAAGGCGGATATCTTCCCCGCCCATGAGCTGTTCAAGAAGCTCGGTGATCTCGGCTTTCTTGGCCTCACCAAGCCCACCGAATTCGGCGGCCAGGGGCTCGATTACAGCTACGCGCTGATGATGGCGGAGGAACTCGGCGCCATCAAATGCGGTGGAGTGCCTATGGCAATCGGGGTGCAGACCGACATGGCGACGCCGGCGCTGGCGCGGTTCGGCTCCGATGAGGTGCGCCGCGAGTTTCTGGCGCCCGCGATATCAGGCGATGCGGTGGCGTGCATCGGCGTGTCCGAGCCGGGTGCCGGTTCGGATGTCGCCTCGATCAAGACCAGCGCCCGCTCCGATGGCGACGACTACGTCATCAACGGCGGCAAGATGTGGATCACCAACGGCATTCAGGCCGACTGGATCTGCCTGCTCGCCAACACCGGCGACGGCCCCAAACATCGCAACAAATCGTTGATCTGCGTGCCGATAAAGACCAAGGGCGTCGAAGTCGCCCGCAAACTCGACAAGATGGGCATGCGCTCGTCCGACACCGCTCAGATTTTCTTTGACGAGGTGCGGGTGCCGAAGCGCAATCGCATCGGCGAGGAAGGCAAGGGCTTCACCTACCAGATGGTGCAATTCCAGGAGGAGCGGCTGTGGGGCGCAGCTGCGTGTCTCAAGGCGCATGAAACCATCATCAATGAGACGATCGAATACACCCGCAACCGCAGCGCTTTCGGCCAGAGCATCCTTGACAACCAGATCGTCCACTTCAAGCTTGCGGAAATGCAGACCGAGGTCGAACTGCTGCGGGCGCTGGTCTATCGCGCAGGAGAGGCGCTGGTCGCCGGCGAGGACGTGACGCGATTGGCGACCATGGCGAAACTCAAGGCCGGCCGGTTGGGGCGTGAACTGACTGACGCCTGCCTGCAGTTCTGGGGCGGCATGGGCTTCATGAACGAGACGCCGGTCAGCCGCGCCTACCGCGACAGCCGCTTGACCTCGATCGGCGGCGGCGCGGATGAAGTGATGCTGACGGTGCTGTGCAAGATGATGGGCACGCTGCCAGGCATGAATCGAAAGTGATGAAACAGAAATAGGAAAACGCGGGATGATCACGCTTTATCATTGCCACGCGGCGCGCTCGTTCCGGCCGCTGTGGATGCTGGAAGAGCTCGGGCTGCCTTACGATCTGAAAATGCTGCCGTTCCCACCGCGGGTGTTCGCCAAGGAATATCTCGCGCTCAATCCGCTCGGCACCATTCCGTTGATGATCGACGGCGAAACCAAGATGACGGAGTCTTCAGGCATCTGTCATTATCTTGGCACAAAATATGGTCCGACATCACTGGTGGTCGGCGTCGATGAGCCGGCCTACGGCGCCTTCCTGAACTGGATGTATTTCAGCGATGCAACGCTGACTTTTCCGCAAACGCTGGTGCTCCGCTACACCCAGCTCGAGCCGGAAGAACGACGCAATCCGCAGGTCGCCACCGACTACGCTAAATGGTTCCTGGGCCGGCTCCGCGCCGTCGAGGCCGCGACGGGCAAGGCGGAGACGCTCGTCGCCGATCGCTTCACCGCGGCTGATATCGTCATCGGTTACGCACTCCGGCTCGCCGAAAACATTGGGCTTGCCAAAGATTTCGGGCCCAACGTCGCCGCCTACTGGCAGCGCCTGCAGGCGCGCGATGGATTCAAGCGGGCCGTTGCCGCCGAGACCCTCGCCGGCGAGCAACAAAAAGTCGCGAGGCGATCCTGAAGCGCCCCCCAGCCCCCTCCGTAGCGGCTGAATCGCCCGCATTCCCTGACCTTTATCGGCGGTGACATCAGGCGCGATTTCTGTATTCTGGCAGCGCTCCATTAGAGAGCCCGCACCAAAGCGGCAAGAAGCAGAAATCGCTCCCGGGAGGGACGGACATGAATGACAGGGATCGCCGGGAATCCGGCCGGCTGATGCTGATCAGCCCCGAACGGGTGTTTTATGCGGGCCTTTTGGGCAGGCCGCGCAAGCGCACCAGTGGCGGTTACAACATCTATGCCGCGATGGGCGGAAACCTCCGGATCACGCAAGGCCAGTCCGAGGTCGCCGGTGAGGTGGCGCTGGTCCGGCCTTACGTGCCCCACAGCGTTGAAAGCGAACATCCCTGCATCATTTGCCTGGTGATTGAGCCGGAAACGGTCGAGCCTTCGGCCATGGATGAGTTGAGCGCAGGGATCGCCGGGCCCGGCGCAGCCGGCATTGCACAGCGAATTCGCGCAGCTTACGAGATCTTGCGTCTGCAGCAACGCCGTGGCGGCTTCACCACCGAGGAGTTCGACCAGCTGTCCTTTGGCGAAGTCTTGCCGGACCGCAACATCGATCACCGCATCCGGCAATCCGCAGCCAGGCTCAATGATTTCTCGGGCGTCAAAATGACCGCGGCCGATTGCGCGGCAGCGGTCAATCTGTCGCCGTCACGGTTCCTGCATCTGTTCAAGGAGCAGAGCGGCGTTTCGTTTCGCGCGTTCCGGGCCTGGAAGCGTGCGCGGCATTTGCTGCACTTCGTCAATGAAGACATCAACCTTGCGCATCTGGCGCAGGACATCGGCTATCCCGACTCGACGCATTTCAGCCATTCGATCCGGCGGTTCTACGGATTGCAGCCGCGCGCGATCTTCGAAGGCTCGCGCGATCTCGCGATCTACCGGAGCGACCCGGGCATGCGCGATAGCGCCGGGTTTCGTCAGGGGCGGCCCTGAGCGGAGCGAACAGGCCGATAGCGGGTGGACGCAAGAAGCCGGATGTTGCCGGCCGCATGATCCGCCGGAAGCGGTTCGCAATTTCCTGACCTTACTCGATCGAAGGCCAATCCATGAGCGACAAGGCTGTCATCACCTGCGCGCTGAACGGCGTGCTGACCGATCCGAAGCAGCATCATGTCCCGGTCAGCCCGGAGGAAATGGCGCGCGAGGCCAAGGCCGCCTTCAACGCCGGCGCCAGCGTGATGCATATCCATCTGCGCCAGCAGGCACCGAACAAGGGACATCTTCCGTCGTGGGAGGTCAGCGTGTCCCGCGAGATCCAGCAGGCCATCCGCGAGGCCTGCCCGGGCGTGATCATCAATCACACCACCGGAACTTCGGGGCCCAACTACAAAGGCGCGCTCGATTGCGTGCGCGAGACCAAGCCCGAGATGGCGGCCTGTAACGCCGGCTCGCTGAATTATCTCAAGGTGAAGAGCGACAACACCTGGGCGTGGCCGCCGATGATGTTCGATAACGCGGTGGAGAAAGTCCAGGACTATCTCGACGTCATGAAGCAAGTGGACACGATTCCGGAGTTCGAGTGCTTCGACGTCGGCATCGTGCGCTGCGTCGGGATGTACCGGCAGACCGGCATGTATTCCGGGCCGCTGGAGTACAATTTCGTGATGGGCGTCGCTTCGGGCATGCCGGCCGATCCGGAATTGCTGCCGATGTTGCTGAAACTGAAGCTGCCGGAAGCACATTGGCAGGTCACCGCGATCGGTCGTGCGGAAATCTGGCCACTGCACCAGCGCTGCGCCGACCTCGGCGGTCATCTGCGCACCGGACTTGAGGACACGTTTTATCTGGCCGATGGCGCCAAGGTGACGTCGAACGGGCAGTTGATCGAGGGCATCGCCGGCTGTGCGCGCCGCGCCGGCCGCGAGATCGCGAGCCCTGCGGAAGCGCGGCAGATTTTCGGGGTCAGGCATTAGCACGTCATTCCGGGATAGTCCGAAGGACCAGATCTCAGATGTGCAATCGCACATCGGGGAATCCATAACCACGATCCGGAGTATGGATTCCGGGCTCGCTCTACGCGCGCTCCGGGAATGACAAGTAGGAAAACTGATGGCCATCCTTGAATCCACCATCGCGCCATCGAGCGACGCCTTCAAAGCCAACCGCGATGGCATGCTGGCACTGATCGCGCGCCTACGCGCGCTGGAAGAGCGGACCCGCGCGGCTTCGGCCGCCGCCAAGGAGCGCTTTCACAAGCGCGGACAATTGCTGCCACGCGAACGCGTGGCGCTGGTGCTCGATCCCGGCGCGCCCTTCATCGAGCTCTCCACATTGACGGGTTACATGTTCGATGTTCCCGACGCCGACAAGAGTGTTCCCGGTGGCGGGGTGATCGCCGGTATCGGATTTGTTTCCGGCGTTCGCTGCATGGTCAGCGCCAATGATTCCGGCATCGATGCCGGCGCGCTGCAGCCTTACGGCCTCGACAAAACGTTGCGGGTGCAGGAGCTGGCGCTCGAGAATAAGCTGCCTTACGTGCAGCTCGTCGAAAGCGCCGGCGCCAATTTGCTGCGCTACCGCGTCGAGGATTTTGTGCGCGGCGGTAATATCTTTCGCAATCTGGCGCGGCTGTCGGCGGCAGGGTTGCCGGTAGTCACGGTTACGCATGGCTCATCAACGGCGGGCGGCGCCTACCAGACCGGATTGTCCGATTACATTGTGATGGTGCGCGGTCGCACGCGTGCGTTCCTTGCCGGACCGCCGCTGCTCAAGGCCGCGACCGGAGAAGTCGCCACCGAAGAAGAACTTGGCGGCGCCGAAATGCACACCAGCATTTCCGGGCTCGGTGACTATCTCGCCGAGGATGACCGCGACGCGCTCCGCATCGCCCGCGACATCATGGCCAATCTGGAATGGGACCGTCCGCGTGCAACCGAAACCTTGTATAGCCCGCCGCGCCACGACCCGGAAGAGCTGCTCGGCATCATGGCGATGGACCACAAGCGGCCGGTTGACATGCGGCAGGTGATCGCGCGGATAACGGACGATTCCGATTTCACCGAATTCGGTGCCAATTACGGCCCTGCCACGGTGTGCGGGCACGCGCGCATCGAAGGCCAGGCGATCGGCATCATCACCAATAACGGCCCGCTTGATCCCGCCGGCGCCAACAAGGCGACGCATTTCATTCAGGCTTGCTGCCAGTCGCGCACGCCGCTGCTCTATCTCAACAACACCACCGGCTACATGGTCGGGAAGGCCTATGAAGAAGCCGGCATGATCAAGCACGGCTCCAAGATGATCCAGGCGGTGACGTCAGCCAGCGTGCCGCAAATCACCATCTACTGCGGCGCGTCGTTCGGCGCCGGCAATTACGGCATGTGCGGGCGCGGATTTCATCCCCGCTTCTGTTTCTCATGGCCCAATGCCAAGACCGCCGTGATGGGCGGCGAGCAGGCCGCCGAGACCATGGCGATCGTGACCGAAGCCGCCGCGATCCGGCGGGGCAAGCCGGTCGAGAAGGAAAAGCTCGATGCAATGAAGGCCCAGATCATCGGCGTGTTCGACGGCCAGATGGATGTCTTTTCGACCAGCGCGCGCGTGCTCGATGACGGTGTGATCGATCCGCGGGACACCCGTGGTATTCTGGCCGAAGTGCTGGCGATCTGCCGCGAGGCCGAGACGCGCAGCCCCCAGCGCATGCAGTTTTCGGTCGCGCGGCCATGAGCAAGGGGTCGATAAAGCGCACGCCGTTCCACAAGATCCTGATCGCCAATCGTGGCGAGATCGCGCTGCGCATCATGCGCACCGCACGCCGGCTCGGCTATGGCGTGGTCGCGGTCTATTCGGACGCGGACCGCGATGCGCTGCATGTGCGCGAAGCGGATCAGGCCGTCCGCATTGGCGCGGCGCCGCCGGCGCAATCGTACCTGCGGATCGAAGCAATTCTATCGGCCGCAAAGGTCAGCGGAGTCGACGCGATTCATCCGGGATACGGCTTCCTCGCCGAGAGCGAGGACTTTGCGCGGGCATGCCGGGACGCAGGCCTGGTGTTCATCGGCCCATCACCTGATGCCATCAAGGCGATGGGCAACAAGGCCGGCGCCAAAGCGATCATGCAGGCGGCCGGCGTGCCCTGCGTTCCCGGCTATCAGGGCGCGGCTCAAAGCGATGCTGTGATGCTCGCAGAGGCCAAGAGGATCGGCTTTCCCGTGATGATCAAGGCTGTCGCCGGCGGCGGTGGGCGGGGCATGCGGCAGGTCACGGACTCGGCGGCGTTTCTAGACTCTTTGCGCAGCGCACGGTCCGAGGCACAAGGTGCATTCGGCGACGAAACCGTGATTCTGGAGCGCGCCATCGCCGAACCCCGCCACATCGAGATCCAGGTGTTCGGCGATCGTTACGGCAATGCCATTCACCTTGGTGAGCGGGATTGTTCGGTACAGCGGCGGCACCAGAAATTGATCGAGGAAGCGCCGTCGCCGAAGGTCACGCCGGAATTACGGACGCGGATGGGTACGGTGGCGGTCGCTGCGATCAAGTCGATCGGCTATGAAGGTGCGGGCACGCTGGAATTCCTGCTTGATGCCAGCGGCGAATTCTACTTCATGGAAATGAATACGCGGCTGCAGGTCGAGCATCCCGTCACCGAGGCGATCACCGGGCTTGATCTGGTCGAGTTGCAATTGCGCGTCGCCGGGGGCGAGCCGCTTGGACTTCGGCAGGAGGACATCAAATTCTCGGGCCATGCCATCGAGGTCCGGCTCTGCTCGGAAGACGCCACCCATGATTTCATGCCGCAATCCGGCCGGATGGCGCTGTGGCAGATGCCGGGCGATATCCGCGTCGAGCATGCGCTGCAATCAGGCTTCGAGATCCCGCCGTTCTATGACTCGATGATCGCCAAGCTGATCAGCCATGGCGCAACCCGCGAGGAAGCGCGCAGCAAGCTGATTTGCGGGCTGGAGCAGACCGCGGCTTTCGGCGTGACGACGAATCAGACGTTTCTGATGACGAGCTTGCGGCATCCGGCGTTTGCCCAGGGCGAAGCGACGACGGCCTTCATCGGCAAGTACCACGACGAGTTGCTTGCCGCACGCGAGGGCGGGGAGTTCACCGATGCTGCGCTGGCAACACTCCTGCTGTATGCGACCGACCCGCATGCGCCGCCGTGGCGGAGCGGGCGGACGCTGGCGGCAACGTTTCCGGTTCCGATTCGTATCGAACTCAGGCAAAAAATACAGGAGATTGAGATCGCCCGCGCGCGCGAGGGCGGTTATGTCGTGAGCCTCGGGGACCGCGAGGTCAGGTTCGAAATCGACGCGCTCGGCAACGATACGATCCGCCTGCGCAGCAATGGCTTGATGGAATCCGCAAGATTTCTGCGGGACCACGGCCGGCTCCATATCCTGCGCCGGGGCGTCANGTCCGCAATCTGACTTTGGCGGCTCCGGAAGCAACAGCGACCGCAGGCGGCGACGGCAAGGTGCGCGCGGCCATGAACGGCCGCATCGTCGCGGTCCTGGTGAAAGCAGGCGAACGTGTCGAAGCCGGTCAGCCCGTCATGACGTTGGAAGCCATGAAAATGGAGCATGTGCACGTCGCGCCGATCCAGGGCATCATTTCCGCCATCGATGTCGCGGAAGGCGAGCAGGTGACGACGGGGAAGATTGTGGTGGAGATCGAATCGAGCATGCAGTCCGCGTGAGTGGGCGACGTCGTTGCCGCACCGTCTTTGCGAGCCAACGGGTCGCGCGAATGCGCGCCCGATGACAGGCTCCGCGAAGCAATCCACAGCCCAAGAGTATGGATTGCTTCCCAATGACGACTTCATACTTGGCGTCGGCCGTCTCAGGCCTTCCGCCCCGTCCCCTCATTGAGAAAACACGCGACCTGATGCTGGGTGCCGGTTTCAGCCAGCTTTGGCGTCTCCACCTTGCAACGATCCATCACGTACCGGCACCGGGTGTGAAACGCGCAGCCGGACGGCGGATTGATCGGGCTCGGCACGTCGCCATCAATCATCGGCTTTAAGGCCTTTATTCGCGGGTCCGCCACCGGAACGGAAGCCAGCAGGGCCTGCGTATAGGGATGACGCGGGTTGGCGAACAGCTCACGCTTCTCGGCGATCTCGACAATGCGGCCGAGATACATCACAGCGACGCGGTGGCTGATATGGGCCACGACGGCGAGATCATGCGCGATGAACAGATAGGAGAAGTCATGCTTGCGCTGCAGGTCGATCAACAGATTGATCACCTGGGCCTGGATCGAGACGTCGAGCGCCGAGACCGGCTCGTCGCACACGATCAGGCGCGGTCCGAGCGACAGCGCGCGGGCGATACAGATGCGCTGGCGCTGGCCGCCGGAGAACTGGTGCGGATAATTCTTCATTTGATCCGGCCGGAGCCCAACCTGATGGAACAATTCGGCGACCCGTTCCTGTTTTTCGCGGCCAGCCGCTAACCCGTGGACGCTGAGCGGTTCGCCGACGATATCGCCGGCTGTCATGCGCGGATTGAGAGAAGCGAACGGATCCTGGAACACGATCTGCATCGAACGCCGATGCGTTCGCAGCTCGGCTTTCCCAAGCTTCGTGATCTCCTGCCCATCGAGACGGATGCTGCCGCTGGTCGGTTCGACCAGCCGGAGCACGCTGCGCGCCACGGTCGATTTGCCGCAACCGGATTCGCCGACCAGTCCGAGTGTTTCGCCAAAGCCCACGGAAAAACTGACGCCGTCCACGGCATGTACGGTGCCGATCTTGCGGCGAAGGACGCCGCCGCGCACCGGATAATGTTTCACCAGATCCGATACTTCGAGCAAGGTGCGCGTGTCGGTCATCGCGATCTCGCGGTTTCCGCTGCGCGCCAGCATGCAGCCAAATGACCGGCGCCCCACGCCTGCAGCGGCGGATATTCCTCGCGGCAGCGGGCGATTGCGAGTTCACAGCGCGGCGCGAAGGCGCATCCTTTGGGCAGATTGCTTAACGACGGAACCATTCCCGGAATCTCGGTCAGACGCGTATCGGTATTTGTGCCAAGAGAAACCACAGCCGGCATCGAGGCCATCAAACCGCGGGTATAGGGGTGCCTCGGATTGGCGAACAAGGTGTCGACGTCGGCCTCCTCGACCTTCTTGCCCGCGTACATCACGATGACCCGCTGCGCGGTCTGGGCGACCACGCCGAGGTCGTGGGTGATGAGGACCAGACCCATCCCGAGTTCTTTTTGCAGATCGAGTATCAGCGCCAGGATCTGGGCCTGGATCGTCACGTCGAGCGCGGTGGTCGGCTCGTCGGCGATCAACAGCGCCGGCCGGCAGGTGAGCGCCATGGCGATCATCGCGCGCTGGCGCATGCCCCCCGAGAGTTGGTGCGGGTATTCCTGCGCCCGCCGTTCGGGCACGGGAATCCTGACCAGGCGCAGCATTTCGACCGCCCGTTCCCATGCCTCCTTGCGGGTCATCGTTCGATGCAGCTGGACGGCTTCGGTGATCTGGTCGCCGATCCGCATCACCGGATTGAGCGAGGTCATCGGCTCCTGGAAGATCATCGAGATGCGATTGCCGCGGACCGCGCGCATCCTGTCCTCGTCGAGGCCGAGAAGATCGGTGCCTTCGAGGACAACGGAGCCGCCGACGATCCGGCCCGGCGGGTCAGGCACCAGGCGCATGATCGAGAGTGCGGTGACGCTCTTGCCGCAACCGGATTCGCCGACGATGGCCAGGGTTTCGCCGCGACGAACGCTGAACGATACATCGTCGACAGCCTTGAACAGACCGGAATTGGTGAAGAAGACCGTTCGCAGGTTCTTCACGTCGAGAACCGTGTCTTCCGTTTGAAGTTCGGTCATCAGCCGCGCTGCCTCGGGTCGAGGATGTCGCGCAGCGCATCGCCGAACAGGTTGGTCCCGAATACTGCAAGGCTGATCGCCACGCCGGGGAAAATCACCAGCCAAGGGGCGACGCGCACATATTCGGCCGCCGACTCCGACAGCATGCGTCCCCAGGACGGATACGGCTCGGGAATGCCGAGACCGAGAAAGGACAACGACGCCTCCGTGAGGATCGTGGCGCCCAGTTGGGCGGTCGCCAACACGATCAAGGGCGCCAGCGTGTTGGGCAGAACATGCCGCAGCGCGATTCGCATCTCACTCATGCCGATCGATTTGGCGGCTTCCACGAACGGAAGCTCCCGCAGCGCCAGGGTATTGGCCCGGATGACGCGGGCAACGGTGGGAATGAGCGGGATGGCGATGGCGATGATCACGTTTGGCAGCGATGGCCCCAAGGCCGCCGTCATCACCAATGCGAGAACCAATAGCGGCAGCGCCTGAAGGATATCGATAACGCGCTGGAACACGAGGTCGACCCAGCCGGACAGATAACCCGACGCGAGACCGATGATCACGCCGATCGACGAGCCGAGCGCCGTCGAACCGATGCCGACGGCCAGTGAGATCCGGGCGCCATAGATGATCCTGCTCCAGACATCGCGGCCAAACGAGTCCGTCCCCAGCCAGTGCCGTGCATCGGGAGCCGCGAGACGGTGCGCGGAATCGACCGTCAGGGGATCGAAGCGGCTGATGAAATCGGCCGATATCGCCGTCATCACGAACATCACCATGATGATCAGGCCGATGGTGCCAAGCATGTAGCGCTGCGCAAGGAACGCGAGCTTGCGCCAGCCATGCGTGGAATGAGCGCCGGCCCGTCTCAGTTCGGTATCGTAATTGATCGCGTCCAATTCGGCTCCAAATCCTGCTGACAATTCGCCGGCTCTAGTCCGTGTACCTGATGCGCGGATCGACCACCGCGTACAGCATGTCGACCGTGAAATTCGCGACCACCACGACCACCGCGATCAGCATCACCAGGTTCTGCACGATCGGGTAGTCGCGCCACCTGATCGCTTCGACCAGAAAGCGGGCGACGCCGGGAATATTGAAAACGGTCTCGGTGACGATCAAGCCGCCGACCAGGAACGCCGCCTCGATACCGATCACGGTGATGACCGGGAGAATGGCGTTCTTCAGCGCATGGTGATAGTTGACCGCGGAGTCGGATGCGCCCTTGGCACGGGCGGTGCGGATGTAATCTTGCCGTAATATTTCCAGCATCGAGGAACGGGTGATCCGCATGACCAGTGCGGCGCTGCGGAAACCCACGGCCAGTGCCGGAACGCAGTAGATCGCCAATGTCTCACCAAAGCTTTGCGGATTGGGATTGAAGATCGGCATGGTTCCGAACATGGCGACCGAAGCCATCAGTATCAGCAGGCCGAGCCAGAAGGACGGCAGCGATAGGCCGCTCAGGCTGACGACGCGCAGGAAATAGTCCAGCCGCGTGCCCTGGTTGACCGCGCTGATCACGCCGAGCGGAATCCCGATCGAGGTGGAGAACAGCAGCGCAAGACCGGCGAGCCGCGCCGTGATCGGAATTCGCGGCAGGATTTCCTGCAGCGCGGGCTTCTCGGACACATAGGAGTAGCCGAGGTCGCCGCGGAGCAGCCCGCCGATCCAATGCAGATATTGCACGACGATCGATTGATCGAGCCCGAGCTCCCGTTCCAGATTGGCCTTGTCGGCGGGGTCGACGAAGCCCGCGGCGTCAAACAGGATGTCGACAATGTTGCCGGGCACGATACGCAGCAGCACAAAGATGATGACCGAGATCCCGAACAGGGTCACGAGCATCAACATCAGCCGCCGCACGATATAGGCAAACAACTGGCTACTCCCGTTGGCGCGTATTCCGCAAAAGTGGATATCGGTTTGCGATCAGAATACGCGCAAGTTGTTAAGCCGGCTGGCGAGTTTTTACATCGGTTTCGCTGTGGATGTTACTTATCCATCCAGACATCCTCGTAGCGATAGCCGTTGTAGGAGCTGTTGACCATGATGGTGATGCCTTTCACGTAAGGCTGCCAGCATGAGCCTTGACGGCCGTGGAAGATGATCGGGCGCGCAACATCTTCCTGGAGCTTCTTGTCGATTTCCCACACCAGCTTCTTGCGTTTGGCGACATCGGTCTCCTGCGATTGCTGATCGAACAGCTTCTCGATGTCCTTGTTGCAATAGTTGGTATAGTTCCGCTCCGAATTGCAGGAATAGTTCTCGTAGAACGACTGGTCCGGATCGTCGACCGCGTTTCCGGTGAGATTGAGGCCCAGCGCATAATCCTTGCGCGCGACTTTCGAGAACCAGTTGGCGGTTTCGACCACATCAAGTTCGCCATCGATATAGATGCTCTTGAGCTGATCGATCAGGATGATGGCGGGATCGCGGTAGACCGGAATATTGCGCGTCGAGACCTTGACCGCGAGATGCCTGTCCGGCCCATAGCCCGCCTTTTCCATCAGTTTGCGCGCCTGTTCCCGGTTGGCATTCACGTCGGGGCCATAGCCCGGGATGCTCTCCAGCATTTCCTTCGGCATGGCCCACAATCCGCCCGGGGCAGGAAGCATGGTGCCGCCGATATCCGCCTGACCTTCGAACAGGATCGAGACAAACGCCTTGCGATCGAGCGCCAGCGCCATGGCGCGGCGGATGTCCAGATTATCAAACGGAGGCGAGGACGAGTTGACAATGATATTGGTGCTGACGTTGACCGGCTCCACGACGCAGATGGCGTTGGGTGCCTGCGTCTTGACGTCCTTGAGAAGCGGTATCGACACTTCAGTCGGAAACGTCATGTCGAATTTTCCGGAAATGAATCCGAGAATGGCGGTCGAACGATTGGGTATGATGGTGAATTCGATGCCGCCGAGATAAGGCAGGTCCTTCTTCCAATAATCCGGATTGCGGACGAGCTTGATCGACTCGTTGGCCTTGAATTCAACGAATTTGAACGGACCGGTACCGACCGGCTTGGTGCGCATGTCGCCCGGCGAAACGTGGCACGGATAGATCGGGGTATAGCCGGAGGCGAGCAGCGCCAGTAACGCCGGCTGGGGCCGCTTCAGGTTGAAGGCAACCTCGAAATCGCCTTTCGGCACGATGTCCACGACTTCGTCATACCAGGACTTGCGCGGGTTCTTGCGGAACTTCTGCTGGGATTTTCCCATCAGCATGTCGAACGTGCATTTGACGTCGCTGGATGTGAACGGCTTGCCGTCGTGCCACTTGACGCCTTGCCTCAGCTTGAAGTCGAGCGTCTTGCCATCGCCACTCCAGGCCCAGTTCTCCGCGAGTTCCGGGACGATCGATTCCAGGCTGTTTTGTGCGACGTCCTGCTTGTAGATGACGAGATTGTTGAAAACGGGCATGAAGGGGACGTTGACAGAGTAGGTCGCCTCCTCGTGGATGGAGGCGCTGGCCGGACTGTCCCGATGGTAGACCCGCAGGATGCCGCCCTGCTTCCCTTCACCCGCGAGTGCGACACTGGATACCGCCAGCAACGACAACACGCCAGCGGCAAGCGCCTGCACGCTCCGCATGTTCCCCTCCCTCGATATTTCGGTCTCACAATGGACCTATTATCTCGGACGATATCACGACGGGGTGTTCAGGCAACAAGCAAGGCCGATGTCCGCATTGGCAATTTGGACTAATGCAGCCGGGTGCGACCACAGAGTTCATGGCGGCGGCAGCGTCGACGAGTCTGCCTCGCGGGGCCCCTCACCTTGACCTCTCTCGATAGGCAGGCGAGGGGCAGGATCATTGCGCCGCGGCGATGTCCATAACCGCGCTGCTCAAGCCGCCTTGCCCTTCTGCTGCTTGATAAACGCGTCGGCACGCTTCGCCAATTCCTGCGGCGCGAGGTCTTCTTTGTGCGTGGCGATAAACCAGCTATTGCCGGACGGATCCTTCACGCCACCGCTGCGGTCGCCGTAGAACATGTCGGTCGGCTCCATAATGGTGTTGCCGCCGGCCTTGATTGCCTGCTTGTACACGCTGTCCACGTTGGGCACGTAAAGGTAAAGCGAGGACGCTGTGGCCTTTGCCATCTCATTTTCCTCGGCGATCATCACGCGGGAGTCGCCGATCTTCACTTCTGCGTGCATGATGGTTCCGTCTGGCCGCTTGGTCGGCTCGTGAGACGGCTCAGCCCCGAAGGCCTGTTTAAGGAACTCGATGACTTTCGGCGCACCGCGCACGGTGAGGTAAGGCGTGATCGTGTGATACCCGTCGGGAATGGGTTTTGTTGCCATGATTGGCCTCCAAACGTTGTTGTGAGACCCCCAAAATCAGCGTCATCAAGAACTTGGCTTTTTGTTTGCTGCCGTTGTGAAAATGTGATGGCGACGCAACTTCCTCGCCACCGCGGGCGAAGATGTTCCTTCACACACAGTCGGAAGAATATCGCCGCTTGGTGAGCCGCAGCCGAGCTTGCGCGCCTAAGCCTTCAAACTTCGAGCTTGTCGCCACCCTTCAGATCGAGGATTTCGCGGGCCTCGTCCGATGTTGCGACCTCAAGGCCGAGGCCTTCGATGATCTTGCGGGCGAGCGTGACCTGCTCGGCGTTCGATGCCGCCATCCGGCCGGGCGCGGCCCACAGCGAGTCTTCAAGGCCGACGCGGATATTGCCGCCCATGGCGGCCGCCATTGCCGCGATCGGAAGTTGATTGCGGCCGGCGCCCAACACCGACCACACCATCTTGTCGCCGAACAGGCGATCGGCGGTGCGCTTCATGTGCAGCACGTCTTCAGGGTGCGCGCCGGTGCCGCCCTGCAGACCGAACACCGTCTGTACGAACAGCGGCGGCTTCACCATGCCCTGTTCGAGAAAATAATTCAGATTGTAGAGGTGCGCGGTGTCGTAGCATTCGAACTCGAAGCGCGTGCCGGTCTCCGACAGCGTCTTCAACACGTATTCGATGTCCTGGAACGTGTTGCGGAACACGATGTCCTTGTTCTGCAGATGCTTGAGTTCCCAGTCGTGATCGAACTTCTTGAATCGGTTCAGCATGCCGAAAAAGGCAAAATTCATCGAGCCCATGTTGAGCGAGGCGACTTCCGGCTTGTAGACCGCGGCTGGGCGCACGCGCTCGTCCACCGTCATGGTCGGCGCGCCGCCGGTAGTGAGGTTGATCACGCAATTCGAGCGCTGCTTGATGATCTTCAGGAACGGGGCAAAGGCCTCGGGACTCTGGTCGGGTTGACCGGTCCTGGGGTTGCGGGCGTGCAGATGCACGATCGCGGCACCGGCTTCCGCAGCGTCTACGGCGGCATCGGCGATCTCCTGCGGCGTCACGGGCAGCGCCTTCGACATCGAGGGGGTATGGATGGCGCCGGTCACGGCGCAGGTGATGATGACTTTGCGGGCCATGGTTTGCTCTCCTTCTTGCGGGGGTCGATGCGTTCAGGTCTTGTTTTGGGCGAGCTTGTGCGCGGCCAGCGCCGCAAGACGTTCGTTGCGCCGCCGCGTCAGCGTCGTGATGCGTTCCGGGGTCGGCTGATGCGGCCATGCCGCAATCACCCGGTCGATATTGGGGCTTTGATAAACCTCAGGTCCGGCGGAAGCGGAGGCCAACTCCTTGTAGAAGCCGGTATAGCGTGCACAGTAATCCGGAATTCCGCCGGGGGCATTGAGTTCGATGGTCTCGAACGGCCCCAGAAACGACCAGCGCAGTCCAAGCCCATCCTTCACGGTATGGTCGAGATCCTCAGCCGAGATATAGCCTTCGCCGACCAGCCGAAAGGCTTCGGCCAACAGCGCGCCTTGGAGCCGGTTGAGAACAAAACCGTTGATCTCGCGGTTGATGGTGACCGGAACCTGCCCGATCTCGCGATAGACTTTTCGCGCACGGTCGATCGCGTCGGGCGATGTCCACGGCGCGCCACATAGCTCGACCAGCGGCACCAGATGCGGCGGATTGACGGGGTGGCCGACCAGACAGCGCACGCGGCCCGGCAATGTCTCCGTGAAGCGCGAAGCAGTGATCGCCGAAGTCGAGGACACCAGTAGCGCGTCCGGCGGTGCGAGCCTGTCGAGTTCGGAAAAGATCGCAATTTTCTCTTCGATCTTTTCCGGTCCGTTTTCCTGGACGAATTCGACGTCCTTGACGGCGTCGGCAAGATCAGCCGCAACGGAGAGCCGCGCCGCCGCGCCGTCCGGATTATCCGCCAGCCTATGACGGGCCAGCGCATGCAATTCGTCGCGGATCAGGCCAGGTGCCGCATTGAGCGTCGGTTGGTGTGGATCGGTGAGCCGCACATTCCATCCGGCGCGGGCGAAGATCGCGGCCCAGGCCCGTCCGATCAGGCCGGCACCGACGATGGCAACATTTCGATTTTGCCTGTTCATGTCGTTCTCACAGCCAGAGCACCTTGCGGCGCAGATCGAGATCGTCCCGCAAATCCTTCGACGCCCCCTGGTGAATCACCCGGCCGCGCTCCAGCGCCACCGTGGTGTCCGACAACGCCAGCGCCAGATCGAGATTGTGATCGACGATGATGATGGCGATTTCCCTGCGCAGACGATCGAAGGTTTCGAACAACTGCTCGACCACGGTCGGCGCCAAGCCCTCGAAGGGCTCATCGAGCAACAATACCCGCACGTCACCGGACAGCGCGCGGGCCACAGCCACCATCTGCTGTTCACCGCCGGAGAGATAATCCGCCGGGCTGTCGAGCCGTTCGCGAATTCGCGGGAAATATTCGTAGATGCGTTCTCTGGTCCAATGCACGCCATTGCCGGTCTGGCGCTTGAGCCCGCCAAGTTCGAGGTTCTGCTCGACGCTCATGCCCGCGAACAGGCCGCGGCCCTGCGGCACGTAGCCGATGCCGAGACGGGCGCTCTGCGCCGACGAAAGCCCGATCAACTCGCTATCCGCGAGCTTGATCGACCCGTTCAACGCTGGCGCAATGCCGATCAGCGTCTTCAATAGCGTCGACTTGCCGGCGCCGTTGCGGCCGAGCAGGGCGATGATCTCGTTCTCATGCAGCGTGAAGTTGACATCATTGAGGATATGACTCTTGCCGTAAAAGGTATCGACATTGCTGGCGGTCAACAGCGCGTTGACGCGGGCCGCGGTCTCGCGCGGTCGCGCGGCAACTTCGGTCGCGCCGGAGCCGATATAAACTTCCTGCACCTTTGGGCTGGCGCGCGCGTCCTCGACCGTACCGTCGAGCAGCACCCGGCCTTCATTCATGACCGTGACATGGTCGGCAAGCTGAAACACCCGATCGATATCGTGCTCGACCAGCAGCACCGGCAGGTCGGACGAGATACGCTTGATGATGGCGCCGATCCGCTCGCGTTCTGCCGCGGCAAGTCCGGCGAGCGGTTCGTCCAACAACAGGACGCGTGGCGCGGTGGCGAGCGCCACGCCCATGTCGAGCAGGCGCTGGCCGCCATAGGACAACATGCCGGCTTCGGCCGTTTCGATGCCGGCGAGGCCGAGGTAGCGGATGGTGGCGTCGGTCTCGGCATTGATCGCATCGATCGACAGCGCGCTGGTGATCGGATCGAAGCGGCGAGGGTGCCGCGCCTGCACGGCAAGGCGAATGTTTTCGCCGACGCTGAGTGCTGGAAACAGATTGGTGATCTGGAACGAACGGCCGATGCCGCCGCGGGCGATTTCTTCCGGCGTGTGCCCGGCGATCGGCTGGCTCATCAGTGATACCGCGCCCTGGTCCGGCGGATACATGCCCGACAGCAGATTGAACGCCGTGGTCTTGCCGGCGCCGTTGGGCCCGATCAGCGCATGCAGGGTACGATCGGCTATGGAGATGTCGATGCCCTGAACCGCCCTGATGCCGCCAAAGCTCTTGACGATGTGGCGGGCGGAAAGCACCGGGCCTTCGATGTGCGATTGGGGGCGCAAAAATTCCGGCAGCGGCAGCACTTCGATGCGGCGCGCCGACATCGCCGCGTCTTCGACGGTTTTCTTGCGGAACGGCGCGATCAGCCGCTCGCCGACGCCGATCAGGCCGGTCGGCGAAAACACGATGAAGGCGACAAATACCAGGCCGAACCAGAACAGCCAGTTCTCGGTATAGATGCCGAGGAATTCGCGGAACAGGATAAAAAACAGCGCCCCGAGCGCGGGACCCAGGAAGCTGCGCATGCCGCCGATTACGACCATCGCCAGCAGATCGCCGGAGAACGAGACCGAGATCGGATCGGCCGAGGTCATGCGGTTCTGGTATAACAGCAGGATGCCGGCGAGGCCCGTGATGCAAGCCGACAACACGAAGGCAAAGAGCTTGTAGCGATTGGTCGGATAGCCGAGAAAGCGCGCGCGCTGCTCATTTTCCCGGATCGCCACCAGCACGGTGCCGACAGTCGAATTATGGAAGCGCCAAAGCAGGACCAGCATCAGGAACGCTATGCCTGCGACAAACCAGTAATAGACGGTCGAGGATTCCAGGTTGAAGCCGAGCAGCGTCGGGCGTGTGATGCCGCCAAGTCCGTTCTCGCCGCCGGTCACTTCGGTCCAGCGAAACGACACCGCATAAAGCATCGCCGCGAGCGCCAGCGTCAACAGCGAGAAATAGACGCCGCGCCGCCGCAAGATCAGGAAGCCGAACGCCATGGCAATCACTGCGACAATTCCAATGCCGACGATGGTCGGGCCGAAGAACGAATCGTGCATCCAGTTACGCTGCAGCAGCGCGGCCGCGTAGGCCGCGAGCCCAAACCAGGCGCCGTGGCCAAAGGACACGAGGCCGGTATGTCCGACCAGAATGTTCAGCGCCATGCAGGCCAGCGCGTAAGTGACGACTTCGGTCGCCGAGGTCATGGTGAGGCCGAGCGCGAGCAGCACCGGCGGCAGTACCATCAGCCCGAGTGCGGCGATCAACAGCGGAATTGGCAGGCGCTTCAGCATTTGTCGCGCCTCACTCGAACCGGGTGATGCGTTCGCCGAACAGGCCGCGTGGCCGGAACAGCAACACGAGCAGCATCAGCAGATAGATCGCCGCGGTGGAGGCCGCGGAATAGCCGACGCCGACCATGACGCCTTTGACGAGGCCGACCAAGAGCGCCGCGGCGACGACGCCCCAGAACGATCCGAGACCGCCGATCACCACGACCACGAAGGCCGGCGTGATGATCTCCTGGCCCATCGCCGGGTGGATCGAATAGATCGGCGCCAGCAGCACGCCGGCCAATCCGGCAAGGCCGATGCCGAGCGCAGCCACCGCGGACATATAAGGCTGCAGCGAAATGCCGAGCGCGCCGACCATGTCGGGATTCTGCACGCCGGCCCGCACCACGCGGCCGAAAGAGGTTTTTTGCAGCAGCAGCCACAGCCCGGCGATGCAGGTCGCGGCGATCCCGAGCAGCACCACGCGGTAGAACGAATAGATGAAGCTGCCTATCGCGACCTGTCCGCGCAGCCAGGATGGTATCGAATAGGACAGTGGCGGCGCGCCGAAGATCATCCGAAGCGCCTGCTCGGCCACCATGGCGAGGCCGAATGTCATCAATAGCGAGAGGATCGGGTCGGAGCGATAGAAGCGGCGGAACAGCGTGCGTTCGATCACCACGCCGAACAGTGCCACCACGACCGGCGCTGCCACGAACGAGCCGCCGAAGCCGAGATAGGGCGAAAGCACCAGCGTCAGATAAGCGCCGATCGCGTAGAACGCGCCATGCGCGAGATTGACGATGCCGCCGAGCGAGAAGATCAGCGACAGGCCAAGCGCGATCAACAGATAATAGACGCCGTCGAGCAGGCCGTTGAGGATTTGCTGCGTTAACAACATGGCGGACATGGCTTGGACCCCGCGCCGCGCGCAGTGAGAGTTATACAAACATGGACTGCAGAAAGATGGCGTCTCTCCAAAAATTCAGGAGAGACGCCAAAGGAATTAGATCAGCTTGGGAACGTGCAGCTGTTCTCTTCCTTGGTGGCCGCGATCACTTCGAGATCTTCGTTGGGGCCCGGCACTGCCGGGCTTGACGCGAAGATGTCCCACTGGTTCTTGATCTTGTCGGCGGGAAGTGCCGTGACCGCATACATTTCGTGCATCAATTGATGATCCGAGGCGCGGAAGTAGCCCGGCCGGGTCTTCAGAAGGTCGAACTTCGCGCCCTTCTCGAGGTGCTCGATGATCTTGGGCGATTCCGCCGATTTGAGCTCGTTGATGGTCTGCGCCACGATTTTGATGGCGATGTAGTCGCCCCAGGCCTGGTTCTCCGGCGGCTTGTTGTATTTCTTGGTGAAGGCCGCAACGAAGGTCTTGGTGCCGGGCGCGTCGATCAGATGATGCCAGACCACTGGCCAGGTGCCGACGAAGTTGCCCTTGCCCGCCGCCCAGGCCAACGCGGTATCGAAGCCAAACCCGCCGACCGGGAAGGTGAGACCGAATTCGGCATATTGCTTGAGGAAATTGGTGATCTGGTTGCCGGCAAGATTGATCACCACGAGATCGGGCTTGGCCTCGCGGATCTTCAACAGATAAGCGGAGAAATCGGTGGCGTCGGTCGGCACCAGATCGTCGCCGGCGAAATTGCCGCCATTGGCTTCCATGAAGCGTTTTGAAACTTTCAGGAGATCGTGGCCGAACGCGTAGTCGGCCGTCAGCGAATACCACTTCTTGCCCTTGACCAGTCCGTCGCGCAGGAACGAGCGCCCGACGGTCTTCACATACATCGAGTTCTGCGACTCGACATGGAACATGTAGCGCTGGCAATCCTTGCCGCGTAGCGCATCGGAGTTGCCGCCGGTGTTGATGTACAAGGTCTTGTTGCGCGAGGCGACCTGCGCGATGGTCAGGCACGAGGCGGAGGAAATTTCGCCGATGATGCAGGCGACCTTGTCGCGCTCGATCATGCGCTCGGCCTTGGTCGAGGCGGTCTGCGGATTGACCGAATCCTCTTTCAATAGCTCCACCTTGCGGCCCATCATGCCGCCGGCGGCGTTGATCTCCTCCACGGCGAGATCGGCCGCCATCACGGCATATTCGCCGAGCGGCCCGAGAAAGCCGGTGCGCGGCGTCAGATGACCGATCCTGATGACGTCTGCGGTCTGCGCGCGCAAAATTGCCGGCGCGGAGATTCCCGACATCAGCGCGATGCCGCCCGCGGTCTTCAACAGGCGGCGGCGCGTGAATTGATTGTAGTTGGACATCAGCCTTCGTCTCCCTGATACGCGCCGCGCGGGCTGCGGCTATTTGTTCTTCGGCAGGCGGCGCGCTGATTGGGTGGAAGCGCTCTGTTCGGCTTGCCGTGATCTGTGATCACAGTTAGGGTGGCAAAAGACCGAAGCTTTGTCGAGTCCCCCTCTTTGAAATTCGTCGCTGCAAGGGAGTTCTCCGTTGAATCTTCCCGCCGCCCTCAACCTTGTGGCGCCGCTCGATCGTCAAACCCTCGGCGAGCGCGCTTACGCCAAATTGGCCGATCTGCTGATTTCCGGCCGGCTTGCGCCCGGTGAAAAACTGTCGCTGCGGGCGGCGGCGGATGTGCTGGGTGTCTCCATTATGCCGGTGCGCGAGGCGGTCTCGCGGCTGGTCGCCGACAAGGCGCTGGAAGTGACGCCGAACCGCGCGGTGCGCGTGCCGCTGATGTCGGCGGCGCAATTTCGCGATCTCACCAAGGTGCGCATCGCCATCGAGGGCCATGCGGCCGCACAAGCCGCCCAGCACCGTGCCACGGCCGACCTTGCGTCGATCGCGCGCGCCGAAGAAGCCATGCGGGCCGAAAGCGAGTCAGCCACGCCCGACCTGCCGCGCGCGGTCGAACTCAACAAAACCTTTCACTTCGCGGTTTATGAAGCGGCGCATTCGCCGATCCTGGTCGAAATCATCCGCGCGCTCTGGCTGAAAGCCGGGCCCGTGATCAACCTCGATCTGCGCGCCAATCCCGAACGGCTGGCAAAGGGCGACGCGATCAGGTTCCATGGCGATGTGCGCAAGGCCATCGCCACCGGCAACGGCGATGCCGCGCAAGCCGGAATTGCCGCCGATATCAGCGGCGCGGCGGAATTTATCCTGTCGCGCGGCGATTTGGCCGGCTGACACTTTTTTAGAGGACGTCTTGGAGCGATCATGAATCTCGATATCAAGGGTTTACGCGTGCTGGTCACCGCCGGTGCGGGCGGCATCGGGCTTGCGATTGCGCGTGCCTTCGCCGGCGAGGGCGCCAAAGTACACGTCTGCGATGTCGATGAAATGGCGTTGTCGGCGCTCGCCTCCCGCGATCCCGCGATCACCCAGACGCCGTGCGATGTCTCTGACCGGGCCGCCGTCGATCGGCTGTTCAGGGACACGGCGGCGAAACTCGGCGGCCTCGATGTGCTGGTCAACAATGCTGGCATCGCCGGACCGACCTCCAAGGTCGAGGAGATGAACCCGGAAGACTGGGACCGCTGCCTGGAGATTTGCCTGACCGGGCAATTCAATTGCACGCGGCTCGCGGTGCCGCTGCTGCGCAACAGCAAGAACGCCTCGATCGTCAATATTTCCTCGGCCGCTGGCCGGCTCGGTTTTGCGATGCGCACGCCCTATGCGGCAGCGAAATGGGGCGTGATCGGACTGACCAAATCGCTGTCGATCGAGCTTGGGCCGGACAATATCCGCGTCAATGCGATCCTGCCGGGGCTCGTTGCCGGAGATCGCCAGCGCCGGGTGCTGGAGGCCAAGGCGCAGCAACGCGGCATCTCTTTCGCCGAGATGGAGCGTACCGCTTTCTCCTACACCTCGATCAAGGACTACGTGACCCCGGAGCAACTCGCCGATCAGATCCTGTTCATGTGCAGCCCGCGCGGCAGGACGATTTCGGGACAGGCGATCTCGATCTGCGGCGACACGCAGATGTTGGGATAGATGACGACGGCGAGGGGCGTGGACGTTTCGTAATGCGCAGGGTGCACCGCAGCAAATAAGTTCGGTTGAAACAAAGTTAGCGCAGGGCCGTTGTGGAAAATGGCCGAAGAGTATTTGCGAGCGAGCCCGTCGGGCGCCGTGATGAACCAGGTTGAAATCCGCACCGTCGCGAAAGTTGCGAAGCGGCTGGTACCGTTTCTCATCGTCTGTTACTTCATCGCGTATCTCGACCGGGTAAACGTGGGCTTTGCCGCGCTCACGATGAACCAGGACCTTGGCCTGTCGCAGACCGCCTTCGGCTTCGGCGCCGGCATCTTTTTCATCGCTTATTTCATCTTTGAAGTCCCATCGAATCTCTTGCTCGAGCGGTTCGGCGCCCGCAAATGGATTGCGCGCATCATGTTGAGCTGGGGAATCTTTTCCGGCGCCATGGCGTTCATCCCAACCATCGCGCGTGCCACCGGGCTCGGCAACGAACACAGCTTCTACCTTCTTCGCGTGCTGCTGGGCGCGGCCGAGGCAGGCTTCTTTCCCGGGATCATCTTTTACCTGACGTTGTGGTTCCCCGCGGTGTACCGGGCGCGGATCGTTGGCTACTTCATGGCGGCCATCCCGCTCTCCACCGTGATCGGCGCGCCGATCTCCGGCGCGCTGCTCTACTTGCATGGCGGGCTGGGGCTCGTCGGCTGGCAGTGGCTGTTTATCGTCGAGGCGGTGCCCTCGATAATCCTCGCCGGAATCGTCTTCTTTTATCTCACTGACCGGCCCGCCGACGCGCAATGGCTCGCACCAGACGAGCGCGCGTGGCTTGCCAAGCAGTTGGAGCGTGAACAACGGCAGCGTCAGGCGGTGCGTGATTATTCCGTGGGACAGGCGTTGATTAACCCACGGGTGCTAGGGCTCAGTCTGGTGTATTTCGGAGCGGTGGCGATGAATTACGGGTTGAGTTTTTTCCTGCCGCAAATCGTCCACGCGTTCGGCCTAAACACTTTTCTTACGACGCTGGTCGCCGCCACGCCATATGCTGTCGGACTGATCGGTATGGTCTGGTGGGGCCGGCGCTCGGATCGTCCCGCTGCTTGTTGCGGCAGCCGGCATCGCGGCCTCTACCGCATTGGACGACCCGACGCTGAAGATGATTTCGCTTTGCGTGGCTGGCTTTGGCATCTTCGCCTGCCTGCCGGTGTTCTGGACCTTGCCTACCGCCTTTCTCTCGGGTGCCGCGGCCGCCGCCGGCATTGCTGTCATCAATTCGATCGGCAACCTCGCAGGCTTCGCGGGACCGTTCGCGATGGGATGGATCAAGGATAATACCGGCAGCTATGCCGCCGGGCTGTTGATTCTCGCAGGATTGGGGATCGTCGCCATGGCAATCGTGCTGGCGCTCCGACATGACCAATCGTTGGAGCGCGCCGCCGTTCCCGCGGCGGAGTGAACCGCGCGAGCGTCTGCCTCAGGTCTCGCACAATCCGGCGAAGGCAACGTAATGAAAACGCGCTAGCGTCCGTCGGACAGACCCGCCATCATCATCGCCGCCTTGAGCTCCTGCACGCCCGCTTTGGCGCCGCCGTCAACCTGGAACGCCAGTGGAGCTGGGTTCAACGGCAAGTAACTGACGTTGGCCGGACCACGCGGCGGCTCGAATGCATTCGCCTCATCAGCGCCAAAGTAGATGTGGTTCATCTGCCGGATGGCGCGGCGCATCTCTCCCAACCCGGCATCGAGCGGCGGCGTCAGCGGTCGCCGCCTGGACCGAACGCCAAGTGCGCGTGCCGCATCCGGCAGCCCGGCGCCTGTCTGCCAGGGATGGCCAATCGGCTGCGCCGTATCCTTGAGAATTTGGAACAGCCGCTCGACTCGTTGAAAATTCCGGCCGGCGAAGCCGCCCCTGAAATCGCTGTGGTGGGCGAGGACCAAGACCGCAAGCGCCGTCACATGAGCTGTGGCCAACGAGGTACCATCGCAAATCGCGTAACCATCCGGCGACTGGCAGGCAATGACCGCAACACCGGGCGCGCACAGGTCGAGTTCGGGTCCACGACAAGAGAACAGCGGGACAAACAGCCCGTCCGCGACCGCTGCCACAGCCTGTGCCGCTTGTGGGGTGTCTTCCGGGTAGCTTCCGGCTTGTCCGATCGCTCCGACAGCCACGACATGCGGAGAGCAGGCGGGGAACAACACCGTTCCGGCAGAGTTGCCCGCGGCAGCAATGAGACCGATGCCTTGCTGTTTTGCCACGGCGATACGCTGCTCGACGATCGCCGAACCGCGCTCGCAACCGAACCCCAGGCACGCGACGTCGATACCGGTCTGCAGGCAATAATCGAGCGCTGCCACGAGGTCGCTGCAACGCGCGTCGGGAGGAAGCCTGCAAACATGCAGTTCGCCGTCCGGCGCGTAGCCGCGGATGCCGTGGGCGCTCTCTGGAATGGCACCGATGAGGCCCGCGCACGGCGTGCCGTGGCCCACGATATCCTGCGACCAGGATCGTTCCTCGCCGTCCCTGATATCGATGCCGTGATCGATGCTCGCTAGTTGTTTGTGGCTGATAGCGACGCCGCTGTCGATGAGGGCGACCTTGATTCCAGCCCCGCGACACTCAGTCGGGAGTTGATCGAACCGCATCGCCATGCCGCCCCAATCCAGCACATCGGGCAGCGATAATCGTTCCAAGGTAAAGGTGTTCACCGTGTCGGCCTGAAGGTCCGGTCGATGCCGCCACAGGCCCCAATGACCGGAGCGCGCATTGATAAACAGCTCGGCGATCGTTTCCGGCAGCTCGTCGTGAAGCGTTAGATCGACTCTGCCATCTTTGCCGGTCAGCCCTTGGGCAGCCGCTTGTTCCCCGAGAAGCCGCACCTCGGCGTGCTCCACGGGCTCGCCGCTTTCGCTTAATGCCCGGATCGTCACCGTCAAACCTCGGCCGCGCGCGGTCGTTGCAGCCGCAGCCATCGCCTGGAGCAGCGGCGTCGTGCCTGCGAACGATGCAGCCCGCAGGTGCCGGTCCGGCTCGATGACGAACGCGCCGGCTATAGACCGGCGTAACGCGGCGGCGCTTTCGTCGGATAGGCGCACCACTGCGACCGGCGGGGAAATGCTGTCGCGTTCCGCGTAGGTTCGCAGGATTTCGACGTCGCCCAGTCGGTTGAGCCGATCGACCAGTGCCTGCCGGGTCATGCCCAGGGCCGCCGGCGCGATCATGTAGTGGCTCGCCCGCGTGGTCTTGCGTCGCTCGCCGCGCGGGGCGGAGCGCGTATCGTCTGAACTTGCAGTCGTGGCGTTGCCTCTCAAGTCCGCGGGCTTGCGTCGATCGCTGCGTGAGGCGGAGCGCGTATCATCCGAGCTTGCAGTCATGGCGTTGCCTCTCAAGTCAGTGAATTGATGACGAAGTCTGGTCCGGTGCAGCCGCTCGCGGTGGCGGAATCCGGGGATCGGCCGCACGGATCGTTTCGATCGCGCGGTACGTCAGCCAAATCAGGTTGAAGGCCTGAGCATAGTCCCGCGCCGCAAACCTGTGCGCCGCTTGCGTAACGTTGGGGACACAACCTTCCAGGCCAGCATGTAGCCCGGCATTGCTCTCAAGATAGGCGGAGAGCGTGCGCAGCGATTCGGCGACCATGTCTCCGATCAGGTTCTCTGCCGCCTGACGATCAAGCGCTGGGTTCGGTACCACGACGGTGCCGGGCTGATATGACTGTTGCTGGGTTTGCGACTGAAACTGCAGCAGAAGGGGCATCAAGCTGCCAAGCAATCCAACAAGCTGCTCAATGTCCAGGTCTGACGACTTCGGCTGCGATGCGGTCGCGGCAGAAGGATTGGAAACTGACATAGGTGTTCTCCTTCATCGGGACGCGTTCATAACGGTCGGGGCGACCGCCGCTTTCGGCAGGCGGCGGCCGCAGCTTGCCACTCGGGCCGGCAGCAAATTTGCGGTGTCACATCATCCGCTGCTGGTTGAAATTCGGGCGTGTCCGCCGCGGTATATCCCGCCAGCGCCACAGGCGCAAAACGCGGATCACCGTCTCTTGCCCTCGATGCGGCATTGGTGCACACTTCCTAAATCCTGATCATGTCGAGGCGTCCGCCGCGGTGCCGTTGCCGAGGCGAATAGCCCAACGCTGGAGCTGACCAGCGGGACGGACGGGCCATGGTTCGATCTCGTGATAACGCAGTGGTATCCGACAGGTGGCCGTATCGGCGCGCCCTCGCGGTGGTCGCAGCGATTGGCTTGGTCGCAGCGGTCGCCAGCCTTTGCTTTTTCACCGTGGATAGCGCGGACTACGCGATCGTCACCGATTTCGGCAAGCCGACGCAAGTGATCACTGCGCCGGGGCTCCGGTTCAAGCATCCCTTGCAGAGCGTGCGGACGTTCGACCGTCGCCTGTTCGTCTACGCTTCGCCGCCGAGCGAATTCCTGACTATCGAGAAAACGCCAGTCGTAGCATCCGGCACCATCTTGTGGCGCGTGGCCGATCCGAAGCGGTATTTCGAGACCGTCATCGACAGAAGGGGCGCCGAATCGAGACTCGGCGACATCCTTTCCGCGGA
>WNGJ01000960.1_pt1 | contig 55811 bp, 47 predicted proteins | sample 5400611 | NCBI WGS metagenome assembly WNGJ01 (sample SAMN13153375, study PRJNA577476) | soil metagenome | isolation source: 40 cm soil or saprolite under Garry oak tree replicate 1 | place: USA:California | collected 2016-06-15 | reverse complement strand
GTTGATCTCCCAGCGAAGATTTTCCGATGGCACCGAGATATCGATGACCGCAGCCGCAGCGGTGTGGGCGAATGAGTGCACGGCCTGCTGCCACACTGGATGTGCTACCGTCACAACGACGAGCCGAGGCGCAAAGATATGGCTACTGCGTCGCATGATCGCTTGGGACCGACTGCGCACATCTTTCTGTGACCGAATCCTATCCTTCTTGGCGTGTTCGGCGCGCCTGGCGAAGCCATAGGTCGTGGCCAGCAACAGCGAGGACATCCCGGCTACGATCCCCATCACGATGGCGGAGAGTATTATCAGCCCCACAACAGCGGCGGACACCATTGCGGCAACGATGGCATTCGCCAGTGCATTGGCGATGCCCGTCGCATTGCTCGGCCCGCCGCTGGACATGACGTTGTGGATGAGACTGTCTGAATTGTGGGTGCGCATCCACCACACAACATAGACCAGCGGCACCAGCGCGAGTAGCGCGGTGACGCCAGCGAGCCAACGCGGCCCCGTTGCTCCGCCGACCGCCTTGACCTTCTCATCGTCCAGCGTCACCAGGCGCCACGACCGCCCGATTGCTCTGGTCGCGGCGAAGCTCACCGCTCGCGTCGCGTCATCGAAGCCGAACCGGCGCAAGAACAATACGAGCCGTCGCCTGCCGCGCAGCAGGCGAAGACCCAGACCCAGGCCAGCCAGCGCAGCGGTCGCGCATACGGCGGCGGTCAGAATTGCGTCACGCTGATCCTTGGCCGTAAGGGATGACGTGTAGATGAAGAAGATCGCTACAAGGATGACTCCGTATAGGCCCACAACGCCGACAGCGATGAGCGGCAGGCCAACTACCACGGCAAGAACTCGCGCCAGCCGAGGCCCTACGGCCCGACTCGGGCCATCCAGCAAGATCCGTACGGCCATCGCGGCCTCCTCCGCGGAGGGTATTACCAGAATCGCCCACTTGGCCGCGATGCGATAGAGGTGTTTCCGGGCGTAGTCCCTTCGGCGCTACGCGCCCTTGTCACGCCTCGCACCACGCCCAGGCCAAGCCGCACTGTGCCCGGCCACTCCGCACGTGCCCCCGGCAGGACCGGGCGACCTCATGATCGAGTCGGCAAACCGCACGCGGCGGCGGGGTACGGCGTGGACCGATGCGATGGGGTTATCAGTCAAATCCCGTCTTGTCGCGCTGTCCGACGAGTACCGCCAATCCCAAGATATGTTCAGGCATGTTGGCGGTCCGGCGGCACAGACCTCCGTAAGGTCAAAGTGGGGTAGCTATTCAGCCTGAGTCGGGCCTTCATTGTGAACGCGCCAAATTACCCCGTCTGTGCGATGCCTGAGAGGATGGCGACATGGACGAGCGTGCCCCCGCTAGCGGCATCCGCCGTCACCGTCAGGCGATCGAGCCGCTGTCCGATGATGAGCTGATCGCCCGCATAGAAGGCACCGAGCCGCTTCCCGACGCCGATGACGACGATCCGGCCTGGCTTGAGGACGCAACATGGGACCGGGCCGAGTTCCTGCTCGCGGCCGCCGACGCGATCGGCGAGCGGCGGCTCCTGCGCGCGATCGCCCCGCTGTTCCAGCGGGCAGCGCTCGGGGACGCCTCCGAGATGATGCAAAATCTTCGTCACGGCCCGGAACGGGCGGCAGCCCCCAACTGGCAAGCCCTGACCAGCATCATGCGCCCCCTCACTCGCCACCACCAGGCCGGATGCCGCCGCTGGGCAGTCCGCGAACTGGGCATCTTGCGAGATCGCCAGGCCCTGGATGACCTGATGTCAGCCCTGGGAGATGAGCAGCCCCTGGTGCGGTCCGAGGCCTGTGCGAGCCTGAGCATGCTCGGCCAGGCCGTGCCGGCTACCCGCCAGCCGATGCGGGCACGCCTGCAGGCCATCGCGGAGCACGACACGTCAAGCGAGGTCCGCGGGGACGCACAGAGGGCGCTCGAAGAGGTCACCTGAGCCGGCACCGGACCGTGATGCAGGCGGTGCACCCGCCAGCGGTGCTCATGGTGGTGGGTGGGCTGCTGTTACGGGGGTGCGGTTGCGGGCGGGAGCCAGGGGCCGCCGGTGAAGAGCCGGGTGAGGGCGTCGAGGGCGTCGATGCCCCATTTGGCGGTTGTGGACAGGTAGGACTGGACGATCGCGAAGTCGGCCAGGCCGAGCAGGGTGCGCCAGGTCCCGCCGGAGGTGCGCTGCTGCACCTTGACCGGGCGGACGTCCCTTTCGGCCTGGTTTGAGGTGAATCCGACGGCCAGGTCGGTGGCGAACCGCAAGATCATGTCCTCGTGGTCGCGGAACCGGCGGGCCAGGGTGAGGGCGTCCTTGGCGATCTGGCTGGTCTTGCCGGTGTTATCGGTGAAGCCCTTGGCGACGGCGCCGCGGTACCAGCAGCGGATGCCGGCGAGGCCGGCGTCGCTGAGGCTGGCCCGGCCGGCGCTGCGGGCGGCGGTGGCCTTGGCATTGGCGTCGATGAGCAGGTCAGCCATGGACCTGGCCCAGACCTGGCCGTCTGGGTCGAAGCGGTACAGCCCGGCCAGGTCGCGCAGCCCGTGCGCGCCGCACCAGGCGTGCAGCGCTTCGGTGAGGTGCTCATATCCCTTGTAGCCGTCGCGGACGATGGTGCCCGCATAGCCCGGGAGGACCCCGCCGGCGTCGATCGCTTCCTTCGTCCGGTCGCCGGTGTGCATCGCGGTGAGGAACTCGGTGCACGCCACGTGCACGTAGCGCAGTTTCCCGGCGGTCCGGGCGGGGGTCTCGTCGGCGTACAGCACCGGGGCGGCGTGCACCAGTTCCCGGACCCGGTCCATGAACGGGCCGAGCAGCCGGGCGGCCTTGCCCCGGATGCCGGCCACGAACCCGGCCGAGACGTTCACGCCGGTGAGCGCGGCGACCAGCCGGGCGGCGCGGGCAACGGGCAGGTAGTGCGCGCAGACCGCCAGCGCCGCCTTCGCGTGCACCCCGGGCCCGTACTGCACCCGCCCGGTCACCCCGGCCGGCGCCAGCCCGACCGAGACTTCCCCGCATTCCGGGCATTCCTTCGCGGCGACCTGGTACTCGGTCACCGTCGGCGGCGGAGGCGGGGACGCCTCGAACACCTGCCGTTTCTGCGGGGTGCCCAGCACCGGCTCGCCGGTCAGGTCATGGCCGCAGCAGCCGCACGCGGCCGGCCCGCACAACACCGTGCCATCAGGATCGGGTGACTGCTTCAGCGTCGCGGACTGCGCGCCGGGCTGCTTGCCCGGCCTGCGCCCGGACCTGCCGCGCAGCGACCGGTCCCGCGGCTTCTTCGTATACGGGCTGTCCGATGACGGCGGCTTCGACGACGTCGAGGAGTCCTTATCCAGACGCCGCCGCAAGTCCTCTATCTGCGCGGCCAGCGCGGCGATCTGCGCGTCCCGCCCGGCCAGTTGCGCGGCGGCCAGCTCATCGCGGACCGCGGCCGCCTCGCGCAGCCGCGCGTTGAGTTCCTCCAGCTCCGCCACCCGCGCACGCAGCCACGCCACCTCGTCAGATGCGGGCACATGCGGCGCACCGGGCACAAGCCGCACTCCATCACAGCAGACGGACAGTTATCAAGGCGACGCGCGGGCCGGCTCGCGTAACACGACCTGGCCCTCGCCCGCCAGCACCGACCGCACCACCGAATCACTCAGGCTGAATAGCTACAAAGTGGGAGTCGAGTCCTTAAGGAACCAAAGGTAGCTCCCACGTTTCCTTATCCGGCCCTGCCGCTAGCCAAAGATCATATTTTTGAGACGGCCCAACCAAGAACTGGTTTGAATGCGCGGACTAAGCTCGTCGACTACCATCCCCAGCGCCGTGCGTTCTTCTATGGCAGCCATGACTTCCCCATTGTCCACTACTACAGCGAACTTGACCGGTCGCGACGTGCGGGCACAGGTCCAACCGACGGAAATTGATATCGCGCCGACTGCGGCGGCGCCTCTGCGCGCGCCGAAAGACAACGTGCTTGCCGCAGGGCAAGGTATCGGTGAGGACATGTCGTAAGTCGTGCAAGTCCACTCCCTCCCGTTGCCAGTAGCCTAATAAGCTCAGGTTGTACCTCGGTCGCGAGATCCCCCTGCCGGAGGCGCTGAACGTGCTCTGGCCGCGGATGTGCAGCACCTGATCCTGGACGGCAAGGTGAAGTTGTTGAGAAAACCTCAGTACACCATCCCGACCTAATTTCGGACTCGCCGCAGGTCAGGTACACCCTTGAAAGTGCCTAGCCTCACTTGATCCTTGACGGATCGGCTTCAGTTGATCCTTCACACGCCCTAGACGTTTTTGCACCGCCTCGGCCTGCGGGAGCGGTGGCTTCCCGACAGGGTTTTCCAGGCTGGGTGCTAGTCAACGCCGGTGCCGCAGCGAGGTCAACGTGGAGCGCCTGCAACGCGCCAGTGCGAGGACGAACGACGTTGAGGCCCGCAAAGCCCCGAGTAGGCTCGGCTGACCGGGGACGGGATGCCAGCGTGCGGGGTCCTGGCTCAGCGGGACACGAACACGGGCCAGCCGTGCCCGTCGAGCAGGACCCGGGGGTCCGAGGGCGCGGCGAGTACCGTGGTCATTTCGCGTCGTTCGCCGACTGGGTGGCAGGGACCGGGCGGCCCGAAATCGGCTGCCATAGGGAACTATGCGTGACAGCGGACCCGGTTTCCAGCACTTCCGCTCGCGAGTAATCAGAGTAGGCCTCCGTTTTTGTTTGGCTCCATCTCGTTAGGGGTAGGGGATTGCGTCGTATCCGGGAGAGTTGACACGCCGACTCTGGGCGCAGCTGACCGGGTTTCACCCTCCGTAGGCCAGCGCGGGAAGGATTGCTCTGCGGCTCGCTTCTAGTCGGCGGGTAAAGGAGGAATCCATGCGATACGGGAAACCCATGCTGCTTTTCGCGGCCGTGGCGCTTGTCGTCGGCTTGGTCGCGCTCCCGGCTGGCGCGGCCACGGCCACGCTGCCGGTGCTCGTTTCCGGGCCGAGCCCCTATGCCTCCTGCGCGGTCGGGAGCGGCCCGGGCGCGATCAATTACACCAACGCCGAGGTTGAGCCGTACGTGGCGGTCAACCCCACCAACACGGCCAACCTGATCGGTGTCTGGCAGCAGGACCGCTGGTCGGACGGGGGTGCTCACGGCCTGGTGGCCGGCTTCTCCTCCGACGGCGGCAAGACCTGGGGGGAGACGACCTTGCCGTTCAGCGCCTGTGCGGGCGGCCTCGGCTACGAGCGTGCTTCCGATCCCTGGGTCTCGTTCGGACCCGACGGGACAGCCTATGCGGTCTCGATCTCGTTCAACGAGTCGAACAACAACAACGCGGTCGCGGCCGCCACCTCACACGACGGCGGCAAGACCTGGCACAGCCTGAGCGTGCTGATCGCCGATAACGCACCCAACTTCCAGTTCTTCAACGACAAGGAGTCGGTCACCGCCGACCCGGTCCACGCGGGGGTTGCCTTCGCCGTCTGGGACCGGCTCGAGTTGCCAAACGCCAACCCGGACGCGGAGCTGCACACGGCCGCCTTCCGCGGCCCGGCGATGTTCGCCGAAACCACCAACGGCGGGAAGACCTGGAGCTCGCCGAGGGTGATCGTGAACACGCCCTCACGGCAGCAGACGATCGGCAATCAGATCGTCGCCGACCCGCGCAACGGCACCCTGTACGACTTCTTCGACCTGATCACGCCGCCCTTCAACGTGACCGCGTTCAAGGTTGCCTTCATCAAGTCAACCGACGGGGGCGCCACCTGGACCAAGCCCAAGGTGATCGCCGACCTGCGCACAGTCTTTGTCAGCGACCCGAACACGGGCCAGGCGATCCGCACCGGCGACATCATCCCGGAGCCGGCGATCGACCCCGCAACCGGGCAGCTCTACGTCGTCTGGCAGGACTCGCGCTTCACCGGCGGCCACTTCGATGAGGTCGCCCTCTCCACCTCGACCAACGGGGGCGCCAGCTGGAGCGCACCGATCCAGGTGAACACGAACACGCCCAGCAACCGGCCGGGCTTCACCCCGGCGATCCGCGTCAGTTCCGACGGGACGGTCGGCGTCAGCTTCTACGACTTCCGCAGCCTCACCACCGAAACCGCGACACTGCCGACCGACTACTGGTTCGTGGACTCGGCCAACCACGGCGCCAGCTTCGGCAACGAGGTCCACCTGGCCGGCCCCTTCGACATGCTGACCGCACCCAACGCTGGTGGCTTCTTCGTCGGCGACTACGAAGGAATCGACACCAGAGCCACCACCTTCGACCCCTTCTTCGTGCAAGCCAACTCCGGCAACACTGCCAACCGTACCGACGTCTTCACGACCACCGTCACCCCCTAACACGAGGACAAGAACGGGGGCGGCTATGCCGGTAGCCGCCCCCTCACCTCCCGGTAGGAACGCTGCTACCGAAAATCGGATTCAGACCTAGCACGAAGAAAGGAGCGCGTCGCCAGCCGAGGAGGGATGCGCTCATGCCTAGTCCAGCCCGTGTAGAGCATCAAGTGGGACAGCGCAGAATAGCCCTTGGGGTCAGCAGGTAGGCGCTGCTGGCTGGACCCCGTGCCTAGGTCCAACTGATCGTTGACGGTTCGTTCCCACCGCTTGTAGTCCTGCCGCCTGCGGCGCCGTGACTTCGGCTCGATCAGCTTGCTGCGGACCAGCACCCGGTACACCGTGGACCGGGTGACCGTGCCGTGACCGCGGCGGCCCATCTCGAACACCAGCCGTTTCGGGCCCCACTTCGGATGCGCCCGGCGCAGCTCGCAGACCGCCGACTCCAGATGGGCCGGGATCTGCCACGGATGGGCACGGACCTTATGGCTGCGGTCCGCCAGACCCGGCGGCCCCTCATTCCGGTAGCGGCGCAGCCAGAAATGGATGCTCTGGCGGCTCACCCCGTACCGCCCGGCGACCTCGGTCACCGGAACCCCGGCCAGCACTTCCAGAACGGCCCGGTATCTCTGCTCGATCACGCTCAGCTCCCACAGCATGAGCGGAAGTGTCAAGCATCAAACGGAGCCGATGTGAAAAGCATCAAACGGGACAGCACAAGTACACCCTTGAAAGGGCTGTGACAACATTCTCTACGGTTTCAAGGGCGCACCTCCGGCGCGCCGGGCCTGACGGCCCAAGCCGTGAACAGCGCGGACGGTGCTTCGCGTCCCGCTGCGCGGGACGCGCCTGCGGCGCGCCGTTGACCCTGGAGACCTCTGCCAGCCCAGCGGGCCTGACGGCGAGGGCCAGGCCAGAGGCCAGGCCCGATAGGCGCGCGGCGAACCGCCCGACCATCTCAATGAAATGCACGCGCACTAGGTCATCAGACCGGTGAGCGCTACTCTCTCTGTATGACGAACCCTGAGAAACCGACTCAAACGGTAGATTCTACGCCGGGGGACTCTGCTCCAACGAATCCTAGGCACTTCAACTTGATGAGCTTGTGGCCTTCTAAGGTTCCCCAGCTCTACCTTTTCGTCTGGTTGTGGACCATACCCTTCCTATGTTTCCTTGGTGTTGTTGGCATCCTGATTTACGTCTCACAGGTCCCTAGTGGAGTTAGATGGAGCGTCTTCGGGACTGCCGGAGCAATAGCAAGTTCCGCCTACCTAACGGGTGGGCTTGCTGGGTTCTTGTTTGGGGTTCCACGCACGGTGCAAGGATCCACTCGGTCGAAAGGGCCTACGCAATACCAGGGCAATACTAACCTGGAGCAGGTCTCCGATTGGCTGACGAAGATCATAGTTGGCATCGGCCTCGTGCAGATCGGCCACATCATACCCGCTTTGAGCAAGTTTGCTGAGAGCATGAAGGCACCTCTTGGCGGACTACCGTCGAGCGGAGCTTTCGGCTTGGGATTGGCAATCTCTTACGCTCTGTTTGGCTTCTTCTTCTTTTACTTTTGGAGTCGTTCACTATTCGCACAAGAGTTGGGAACATTTAATGCTCCTCAGCAGCAGAACGGTATGAATGAGTCAGACCAATCAACCGACTCGTCCTCGTGAATCGCCAGCATGCGCGGACTATGAGCGGATCAAGCGTCAGATCGGCCTGAGGTTCTTGCAGGTAGGTCCACGAAAGGCCAACCGCCTCCGGGAGCCGTGAGCGAAGTAGAGCCCATGTCAATACAGCCTTGACGGTGTTCTTGCTCGGGTCCGTCATCCCATACAGCAGCGAGGTACAGCAACCCGTGCGCGCTACGGCTGTCCTGGGCGGGCATCCGCATACACATTAGGCTGTACCGTTTGCTGGCGAGCAGGGGCGCGCCGATAGTTTGCATCCAGGTGGCCTGGCCGCGCTGGCCGCATTTTGGCCGCACGAGGACGCTCAACGCTGCCATCTACTGCGCACCAGTGAGTAGCATTCCAGCAGGCCAGCGCGGGAATGAACAGGTAGCGGGTGCGCGTGACACAGTCTACGGATCAGAAAGTTGGGGGTTCGAGTCCCTCCGAGCGCGCCCAGCTCACAGGCCCCTTACCGGATCCGGAAGGGGCCTTATTAGCCCCCTTGGGAGCCACGGGCGCACGTCAGCCGCCGAACAGAGCCCGGGTCATCGACTCCGCCGCTGCCCGTTTGTCGCCTTCGAGCAGGTGTCCGTACGGAGTGAGGGATAGCGTCCGCCGTGATTTGGGTGTCTTCAGCTCACTGACCACCGGCCGGGTCCGGCGGCCCGAGGAAGCGTCGCGGTCCTTGACCCGCTTGACGCCGTGTGTCACTCCGCCGCCAGGCGCCTCGACATCACCGCTCGTGGCAGCTGGTTCGATGCGGCCGCGTTCAGGTGTGGTCGTCGCCTTCCCCGGCTAGGCCGGCCCAGTAGCGAATCCATTCGCGCTCGTGGCCGATCCCGGCGCGCAATGTCGCCAGCGGGCCGGAGACCTCGGTGCCGTTCAGCGCCTGCTCCAGTTCCTCGTATTCACGCAGTTTCGCCCGGTGCGCGCGGACTTGCTCGATCGCGATCGGGCGCGGGTCGGCCCCGAAGAACACTTTGAGCAGGCTGACATCTCGCAGTTCCGGCAGCTCGCTGGCGGGCTCCGCCGATAGCCACTCGCGGAGCGCGCCGCGGCCAGCGGGAGTGATGCTGTACAGCTTTCTCCGCCGCCCGCCGTCCTCCCGGATCTCGGTGAGGTAGCCGGCCTTCGCGAGCCGTTCCGGCTCGGCATAGAGCTGAGTGTGCTGCAGCGACCAGAGATTACCGATGCCCGCGGCCACCATGGCCTTCAGATCGTACGGAGTCGCCTGATCTGCCTCCGCGAGCAGGCCGAGAACGATGTAGGAGGTCGGCGTCAGCCGGATGTCTTCCATTGGTAAATCCCGTATGGTAAATTAAGAACGATTCATCCAGAACCTTACTTGAGGAAGGCTACCCCATGCCAGAGGCCTTCAGCGAAGCTCCCGCGCCCGGCGATCACCGGCTCGGTTTCCAGACGCTCGACAGGGAACTGCCGCCCGCCTCGCTCCCGGTCGAGGGCAGGCTCCCCTCATGGCTGGCCGGAACGCTGCTGCGCACCGGCCCGGCGAAATTCGAGGTGGGCTCGCGCAGCTACAACCACTGGTTCGACGGGCTCGCGATGCTGCACCGGTTCGCGTTCGCTGACGGCGCGGTGACGTATGCGAACCGGTTCCTGGCCAGCCGCAACTACCTCGCCGCCCGCGACACCGGCCAGATGGCCTACAGCGAGTTCGCCACCGACCCCTGCCGGTCATTGTTCAAGCGCATCGCGACATCGTTCGTGCCGCCGAAGTTCGGGGAGAACGCCAACGTCAACATCATGCAGGCCGGGGACGAGTTCCTCGCGCTGACGGAGAGTCCGCTACCGGTCGTGTTCGACCCCGGGACGCTGGAAACGCTCGGCGTAGGGCCTCCGGCGCCCGGGCAGATGACCACCGCCCACCCGCATCGTGCCCCGCGCTCAGGCGAGCTGGTGAGCTATGCGACCCATTTCGGCCCGTTCACCACCTACCGGGTGTACGCGCAGGACGAGCACACGAAACGACGGCGCGTGATCGCCCGGCTCCCGGCGCAGCTCCCGTCCTACATGCACAGCTTCGCGATCACCGAGCGCCACATCGTGCTGGTGGAATTCCCGTTCGTCGTGACTCCGGTGACGATCCCGCTGTCCGGCCGTCCCCTCATCGCGAACTACCACTGGAAACCGCGCTACGGCACCCGCTTCCGCGTCCTGGACCTGGACACGGGAAAGACGCGCGTCACCTGCCAGGGCGAGCCGTTCTTCGCCTTCCACCACGTCAACGCCTACGAGCGCGGCGACGAGATCATCCTCGACCTGTGCGGGTACGACGATGCCGGCATCGTCGGCGCGCTCTACCTGGACCGGCTGCGCACGGGTGAGGTTCATCTGCCCCAGGCGCAGCTGCGCCGTTACCGGCTGCGCCTGAGCGGCGGCGACGTGACCCGCGAGCCGCTCCCCGACGTCAGCCTGGAATTGCCGCGCATCGACTACGACCGGCGCAACGGCAGGCCCTACCGCTACGTATACGGGACCGGAAGCCAGGGCGACGGCGGCTTCGCGGACCGGATCACCAAAGTCGACGTCGAAGGCGGCGCGTCGACGGCGTGGTCCGAACCGGGTACCTATCCCGGTGAGCCGGTCTTCGTCCGGACGCCCGGCACCGAGCGGGAAGACGCCGGAGTGCTGCTATCAGTCGTGCTCGACGCGGCCGCGGGTACCTCGTTCCTGCTCGCCCTCGACGCCACCGACCTCACCGAGATCGCCCGCGCCCGCGTGCCCCATCACATCCCTGTCGGCCTCCACGGCAGCTACTTTCCCGGACTCGCGTGAGAGCCCGGTCCCAAGACAGCCACACGCCACCCAGCACAAACCCGGCGAGGCGGTGAGCTAGCCTCGGCCAGAATGCCTACGGTGTCGGCAAGCCCGTTACCGGATTGTGGCATTCAATGTGGCCGAGGAGCGGGCGGTCCCGGGCGCCGCCCCGTTCCCTTCGTCATGCGCCATGCGCGCCCTCGACCGGACTTCCCCCGACCGGCAGTGAAGGTTGAGTCCATTCGCCGGAACGGGCGCACGTTCCACCGGGTGACGGGAGTTGTGTGATCATCGCGAGGCTGTTGTGATGGTTTTACTGAGGTTACGACGCGACAGGAGGGTGGAGTGCACGGAAACGGCGAATCAATAGACACCGTCGCGGTCCACGGCGGGGAACGTCGGCCCGGGCCCGACGGCTCCGTGGTCTTCCCGATCTATCAAGGAACGGTGTACGAGGTCGAGCCGGGCACCAGCTACCACGACCTCAAGTACATCCGGCTCAACTCGACGCCGTCCCAGCACTACCTGCACGACAAGCTCGCGGCGATCGAGGGCGCCGAGGCCGCGGTCGCCACGTCGTCCGGGATGGCGGCGGTGACGACGATCCTGCTCAGCCTCATGCGCGCCGGGGACCATCTGCTCGCCAGCGACTGCCTGTACGGCGGGACACATGACTTCCTGACCGGTCACGCGGTGGATCTGGGCTGGTCCATCAGTTTCGTGGACGCCGGACGGCCGGAGACCTGGGAAGCCGCGTGCACCGAGCGGACCAAGGTCTTTCTCGTCGAGACGATCACCAACCCGCTGATGCGGGTCGGGCTGCTGGATCAGGTGGCGGACTTCGGGCGGCGCGAGGGGATCGTCACGGTCATCGACAACACCTTCGCGTCACCGGTGAACTTCCGCCCGCTCCAGGTCGGCTTCGACGTGGTCTTCCACAGCGCGACCAAATATCTGGGCGGACACTCCGACCTGGTCGCCGGTGCGGTGATGGGCGGCGCGGACCTGATCGAAAAGGTGCGCAAAACGCTCAACCACTTCGGCGGCTCTCTCGATCCGCACGCGGGCTTCCTCCTGGCGCGGGGCATCAAGACCCTCGCGCTGCGGGTGCGGGCACAGAACGCCAACGCCTTGGCGCTGGCCCGGTTCCTGGAAGACCATCCCGCGGTCGCTGCGGTCAACTATCCCGGGCTGGCGTCTCATCCCGATCACGCGCACGCGGCGAAGCTGCTGTCCGGCTTCGGCGGCATGCTGAGCCTGCTGCTGCACGGCGGCGAGCGGGCCGCGCAGGCTCTGGTGGACGCGGTGACCCTGGCCTACGCGGCGCCGAGCCTCGGGGGAGTGGAAACACTCATCACCCGGCCGGCCGCCACCTCGCACGCGGGCATGAGCCTCCAGGACCGGGACCGCCTCGGCATCACCGCGGACCTGATCCGGATCAGTTCGGGCATCGAGGGAACCCAGGACCTGGTCGGCGACTTCGCCCAGGCGCTGGACAAGGCCAGCGTTTAGTCTCACGCTCCTCTTTGGAAATTCCGCCGAAGCCTTGCACTTGGCGTACCTGGAAGTAACGTCGTCCAGCAGCAGCGAGCGCAGCTTGTGCTCGTCTCACGGCTCGCCCGGCCCCGCAGCAGCGATGGTGCTCGCGGTTCCTGGGTGTCAGCTTGCGTGCTCGCCCTTGCGCACGGTCAAGCATGTGGCCGCCGAGGGGAGCGGGCACCTTCGTGCTGCGCCGTACGTTCGGGATGATTTAAGGGTTTAATTCCGAACGCACGCGTGCGCTGCTCGCAGCGCCCAGGGGATGAGGGAGACCATGACACGCGTGACGGCGGTGGCCATCTCCGTAGTGATCCTGATCGCGATCGCCGGGTGCGCGGCGCGCGGGCCGGTCGGGGCCAAGCTCCATCGGATCTCCATACCGCCTGTGACCTGGCCGCGGGGATCGGCCATCTCTACGCGACCCGGTCGCTGGACGAAGGGCGCACCTGGCTGCCGCCGGTGCTGGCCGGGTCACAGCCGATCCAGATGTTCTTCGATCCCGAGACGGGCAACGAGTACCCGCAGCCGGGATTCCCCAGCGCCGCGGTCGGTCCCGACGGCACCGTCTATGTTGCCAACGAACACGACAGCTCGGTCAGCTCGGGCGCGATAGCCGTAGCACGCTCGCGGGATGGCGGCCGCACCTGGAGCAGCAGCCAGGTCACGGGCGTGAGCGCGTTCGCGTTCTTCCCGTCAATCGCCGTTGATTCGCACGGCACGGTCGGGGTTACCTGGTACGACCTGCGTAACGACCGGCCTGGCGATGCCGCCTTGACCGCCGACGCCTGGTTTGCCTCCTCCAATGACCGAGGCCACACCTGGCGGCAAACGCACCTCGCGGGGCCCTTCGACATGCGAGCCCCGCCGTTCGGCAGCAACGGCCACCAGCTCGGCGAATACCAAGGACCTCGACGTTCTCCTGACCCGCGCCGAACAGCGAGCATGAAGTTCAGCCAGCTCGGCGAGTGGTCACGCAGACCAGTGCGCGCCCAGCCGTCTTGCCTCGCTGCTCATTGTCCAGCTCGCGGTCCTGGCCTTCGCCTAGTCAGGACCCTGAAGCTTCCACACTGGCCTCGTTGGCCAGGGAAGCCCGAGATGCTTGTGATACACAGCCAGGGCCGCCCCTAGCGTGTGCGGCCCGCGAAGCCACTGAAGCCGCGGCGAGATCTCCGAGTAATCCAGGTCCGGATGATCGCCGCAGCTGGGGCAGATCACCTCATACACGTCGGTGTAGCCGCCCTCGATACGGCCATCCACGATGCGGACCGGTTGGTTCCGCAGGGCCGCCTCGCTGCCGTGGCCGGGCTGACCGGCGGGCGGGGGTGTCACGACGTCCTCAGGCACGATGCGGAGCCACCGGTCACGGCGATCGGGGGGACGCGGTGCGGAGACAGCGTCCGGACGGACAGCTGGTCCGCTACCCGTCGCAGGGTCACGCGCGCCAGGACTGCTCACTCAACTCACCGCCAGGAAGTAGTTCCTGCCACTACCGGGGTCTGGAGCAGCGACGCTGTATCACCAGACGATAACACGCAGGCCTAGCGAAGGACATGTCCAGCCGAGCCGGATATTGCCTGATCACGTCGAAGTGTGGGTGTCCTCCCCCGAACCCGCCGTAGGAGGATCTGCGACTCCGGAGATACTGGCCGGAGTCGCCACCACCGCGATGACATAGGCCGCGATCAGCGCAGTGACCTCGGTCCAGCCGGTTCCTAGCACCAGGTCACAGTAACGAGAACCTGACCGCTTCTTTCAAGGGTGTGCCGAGCGCGCCGGAGCCAGCTCCGATGCTGGTTCCGCCGTTCCGGCTCGATGGCCGATCTCCACGGCCAGGGCGAGGGGGACGATGAAGTCGACCAGCGCGAAGGTGAGCGCGGGGCCGAGGTAGACCGGATTGCCGTGCAGCTGGGCACCGATGATGATCAGCCCCAGGGAGGCGAAGCGGAAGACCGAGACCATGCCGGTCGTGGTGCGGATCTCGGCACTCTTGCCGCCCAGCAGCAGGCCCGGGAGCAGGCCCAGGGTACCGGCGACGATAATGATGATGATCGCGGTGACGATGACCCACGACCCGAACATCGATACGATCGTGCTCCAGTTCGCCGCGATGCCAGTGGCCAGCGCGACCACCAGCGCCAGGTTGGCTGCCTTGACCAGCTCGGGCTGCCAGGCCCTGGCGTGATCGGCGTAGCGGGCGCGGATGACCAGCCCGGCCACCAGCGGCAACAGCACCACCAAGAGCAGGCTCTTGACGATGTCCCAGGCGCTGATCGACGCGCCGGTGACCACCTGCCCGGCCCACAACGGCACGGCGACGATGTTGACCAGCTGGAGCACCATGACCACCGACACCGCCAGCGGCAGGTCCGCCCGGCTGGCCAGCTGGGCGGCCTTCAGCGACGCTGCGCTGCCCGCGCCGAGGGTGGCCAGGACCAGGCCGGGCACGTACTTGGAGTCCATGGGCGTTATCTCGGCGATGCCCCACGCGATAGCCGGGATCACGGCCGCGTTCAGCACCACCATGGCGATGACCAGCACGACACGGTGCAGGGGCGCCACCAGCTGCCCAACGGTATAAGTCATGCCAAGCGACATGACGGTGGCACCTATCGAAATGGCGATACCAGCGTTAAACAACGCAGTCAGTAGCTGCTGAGCAGTCACGCCATTCCTCCGGTTCGGCGGGTGGGTGCAGCGGCGCCCGGCATCACCATGGCATGCGGTCCGTCAGCAGGCATCCTCCGCGACGGGTGACCCGTGACGCTACGCAACCGACATCGATCCTGCATTCGCGTTCTCACGAGCCAAATACAGGAAGCGGCGGAAGGTCGGCAGAGAACCGCCGCTCTTGCCCACCGCGTGCGATCCGCGTGCGACATCACGGGGTAATTGGCCGCGTTAGTTCAGAAGGAAGACCTTGAACTCGAAATCGTTGTTGGCGCCGTTCCAGTAGCCGAGGCCCTGCGCGGAGGCGAAGTCGGGGGAGCGGCCGCGCAGGAGGTTGAGGGCTTGGGTCGCGGTGCGTATCGCCCTTCCCACATCGTTCTGGTCATCGGAGGCAAAGACGAGGACGAAGCCGACGAGGCGGTGTGACGGGTCTAGGCGGTTGAGTTCGGCGTTCACCTCGTTCAGCAGCTGGTCGCGGGCGCCGGCGCGGAAAACGTTAGGAGACAGGTTGACGCTGAAGTCGAGGCGGTGAGGATTGAGGCCTGGGCTGTGGGTGGTGGTCGGGGAGGGACTGGGGTGCGTTGCTGGCTTGCCGGGGTTCGCCGAAGTCTTTGCGGGCAGCGCGGCCAGGCCTGCGATGAGGAGAACTAGGAACAGGTCGGCGAAGAGCCAGCCCGCCAGCATGGTCAGACGCGAACGGTTCTGGGCCATCAGTTGAAACCGCCGCCGGGGGCCGAGGGCTGGCCGCCGTTGGAATCCAGGCGGTTGACGACGAACACTAGGCGGAGAATCAGTTCATTGAACTGCTCGGCCCGCTGGTTGAGGCCGTAGAGCGATTCGCGCAGGAGCTCGGTGGACTCTCCGACCTTGGTGGCGAGTTCGTGGTGGGCGTGTGCCTCCTGGCGGGAAAGCGATCGTTCCTTTTCGAGCGCGGTGAGCAAGCGCGCAGTCTCGTCTCCGATCTGCTGGGCCATGCCGGACAGGGCAGTCTGGGTTTCGCGGAGCTGGCCGACCATCTCCTGGGTGCCCTGGAGGCGAGTGCCGAGGGTTCTGAGTTCGTTAGCAGCGGCTGTCCATTTCTCGAACATCTCGTGCAGCTTGCTCCCCGGGCTGGTGTTGACCGCGCTTACGATGTCCGCACCGGCCTTGCTGAGCGCCTCCTGCAGCGATCGGGAGCTGGTGGTGATCTTTGTGCCGATGGTGGCTAGCTCGGCCTTGGTGACGTCGGGTGCGTTGACGAGCAGCGACTGAGTGAGGAGCAGGCTTGCCTCGGCGAGGAGAACCGCGAGCCGCTGCTGGCGGTGCTGGACCCGGCGGTCGTACCAGGTCCGGACCTGGTGGGCGACAAAAGTGAGGACTATGACGCTAAGTACGACCCCGGCCACCACGAGAGCGGAGGTGGATAGGCGATCCGTCTTGTGGTCGAATCCCTGCTGCCAGGCCAGCAGAAAGGGACTCGTGCCCGTGTAATGGTCGTACGCCTGGAGCGCTTGGGAGATCTTCCACCAGGTGTAGATGACGGGTACGAAGATGAGAATGTCCCTGGCCAGCTCCAACCCGTTCGCGGGCCAGCGCAGCCACCGTGTTCCCTCGGGCAGCATCAATGCGGGGGCGTACATCCCGGCGAGGTCGGCTCCGGCCAGGTCCGTTCGGTCCGAACGGTTGAGCTTGGCGGCGAGGTCGCGGAGCGCTCGCTCGCCCTGGGATGCGCCCGGAGCAAGCCCTTCCAGATCTCTGGAGACATTGGTCAGGTTTCGAGTCACTTCGGCTTCCGGTGGTTGGAGTGGGGGCGGCGGAAGGCGACCCGCCGCCGGCTGGGGGCTTTCGAATCTGCCGGGTTGTCCTCAGGCAGCAGTGCGGCGGGTTCCTGGAGGTGGTGGGCGTGGTAGTAGGCCAGCCGTACCTGACGGTGGATCGCCTCTCGCCCTGGCTGATCGGTGACGAGCGTGTCGAGGGCGTGGAGCAGGACCGGATCGGTGTGCCCGGCCAGCTCGGCGATGACGTCGGGCTCGAGGGCATGCTTGGGCAGCGCCCTGAGCAGGGTCACGAGGTAGACCGAGGATTGCCGTTCGGACTCCGTCATCTGGCGGACGGCGTCGACGAGCGCGCTCCGGGCGACCAGCACTCTGAGATCTTCCTTCGACGCCTTGCGAGCCCGCCTGCACAGCGCGGAATACACCGCCAGGGCGCCGTCCGGGTCCGCCGCGGCGTGTTCGTCGATCCAGCGGATCAGCCCGGCGATGGGAATGTTCTCCGCCGTCCGCTCGAGCAGAACCCGCCGGTCGCCGGGGGCCAGCAGTGCCTGCGTGAACTGCGCGAGATGGTCGAAACCAGACGGCAGGCTCCCGGCGACCAGGTCGAGCGGCAGCGGGCCCAGCTCGGCCAGGCGGTCCAGCAGCAGGGGGTCCGTGGCTGCGCTGGACACCCTGACCATGGCCTCGCGCACAAGCACCGACGCGACCTCCGCCGGGAGCCGCCGGTCAAGTGCGTGTATCAGGTGGCTGGCCGGCGCGGCCGTCGCGGCGGCCTTGACCCGCTCGAGAGCCTGCCGATTCGCGAGGCCGCCCAGCACGGCCGGGCTCAACTTCGGCAGCCTGGTCAGGTCGGCGATGACTCCGGGGGCGAACTGCGCGGCCTGCGCCCACTCGCGGACCTCCGCGGGGTTGGCCGGGGGCCGGTCGGGCCGGATGGCGGCGATGCCATCCAGGCCGTCGGTTACGTACGCGTCGACGACCGCGACGGCGAAGGAGGAGAGGGCGGCATCCGCGAGAGCGTTACCGGGGCTGAGCCGCCGCCGCGTCGCAGTGGTCGAGGAGAAGGAGGCCTCGCGCAGGAAGACGGCGGTCGGCAGGTCGGGCCTGGTGTCGGCGGACTCGTCGCTGGCGAAGGTCGGGGTCTCGCCGATCAGGTCGCCGAGTGCGCAGGTAACCGCCAGCGGATCAGGTTCGCCGATCACCGTATAACCGCCGGCCGGAGCGATCAGTAGCTGGGCGAACAGGTCGGCTAGCCGGTCAGCCAGCGTGGTGCGAGCCCGGGCGCGCAACTCGCCGAGGCCGCGGTCGGCGGCTGGCTCCAGCGCGGGCCAGTCCAGCACGCTCAGGGCGGAAGCGCCCCAGCCGTCCCAGGAGGTGAGCCCGAGTGCCTCTTGTGCCGTCATCTGCGGGCTGAGCAGCGCGTGCGCGGCGGATCCGGGCCGTCCGTCCGCCGTCGCCACCTTCCTGAGGAGTGCTCCCACGCCATCGCAGACGACGAACGTGAACCCAGGCTCCGCGCCTGCCGCCCACACGTGGTCCCGTAGGTACCGATCCCAGGTGGGGAGCAGATCCGGCGGCAGGGTGGACTCCACCGGGCCCATGCCCCGGGTACCGAGCAGCGAGGACTCCGACCAGCAGTAGCGAATCTGGTGAACGGCCTGGTTCATCTCGGTTCCTCACTTGACGGCAGCAAAGCGCTCTCGTCGAGGATGCCCGTCATGGCGAAGACGGCCAAGAGGGGCTTCAGTACTCGGCACTGCCGGAATGCCCCGGGAAATATGCGCTGGGTGGCCTGGTTACGCTCGGCGGCCTGGCTATTGGTGGCGGACGCGAAGTGCAGGGTGCTGCGGTAGCACTCCTGGGCCGGACGCAACCACTGCGCCGCTCCGCGCTGGGTCAGGTAGGCGTACACGTCCTCGCTCTCGCGTTCCACGGTGCGGAGCTCGACCTCCTCCTCGGCGCTGCCGAGTGCGAGCCAGTCGCTCACCAGCCTGTCCTCGAACCGGATCAGGTCGGCCTTGGCCACCACGACGGCGGCCGCCACCGGGTGGAAGGCCTCGGTTGCCGAGGGCCGGGGCCTGGAGCCGAGCCTGCGCAGTGCCACCTCGAAGCTCGCGTCGCCGGCGGTGCGCGGTTCGGCCCGCTTCGGCAGGGACTCCGGGTCGACGACGAACACCAGGGCTTTCGCCGAGGCGTAGAACCGCACCTCCTCGTTGTTCGGGCGGGCCAGCCGCTCTCCAGCGAGGTCGAAGAAGGTGACCGCGAACGACCGGTTCTCGGCGTTTGTGACCTTGAGCGCGTCGCAGAACTCGATCACGGCGGTCGCGGGCGTGCCCGCGAGTTCCGTCCGGTGCAAGATCAACGGGGTGATGTATTCGGTCAGGTACCTCTGGTGGACAGCCAGGTCGAGTGGGCTGACCCGCAAGCCGAGCCGGTCGAGGACCGGATCATTTGAACACAGGCGGGAGATCATGGCGGCCAGCAGATGCGTTTTGCCCGCTTTGGAGTGTCCGATCATGCCAATGGTGACCGGCGTGTAGTCGGCGTAGTCGTAGGGCAGCAGGTGCGTGCCTGCCTGGCCTACTTCGCCGCAGGGTCGGTAGGCCATGGTCAGCCGGTCCCGCCACGACGCCTCGCTTTCCAGCGAGTCCTGGACGAGAAGCTCGGCTTGGCCTTGGGCGCCGATCCGGTAGGGCGGCGTCGCGGTCCAGTTGATCCGCCTGTCGCAGATCGGGCAGTAGACGTCGCTCATAGGAGCACCAGGAGAACGAGGACGGCGACGGCCACTCCGACGGCCACTACCGCGGCCAAGGGCCAGGACGGTCCGCGGCCGGGGCGCGCGGACCTTGGGCGCCGGACCCCCGGCGGGCCCAGCGTGGGGGGCCGGCCCGCCGGCGGCCGTACCGGCCTGGGGGGCCGGGGGCGCGGGGGCGCGGGTCGGCGGGCGATCCAGGGCAGGTAGACGTCGCGAAACCGCCTTTGCCGCTCCCGTAGGCGCCTGAAGTCCTCGCGCACGGCCCGGTCCCTGGCGACCAACTGCTCCCATTGGATGCCGTGCGGCCGCCTATCCAGCCGGTTAAGCAGCACTCGCGACGTCGGCCGCTGGTCGTGGTCCGCGGCGAAGACGTAGTCGAGGTCGGTGCCGGCCACTAGGTCGCGGTGTAGCAGCAGGTCGCGCAGTTCGACGTCCTGCACTTCATCGATCTGCCGCCGAAGGTCAACAGGGTCGGCCGGCGGGGGCTGCCCGGTGTACACGTGGTAGATGACAAGGCCCGCCGCGTAGACGTCGTCGCCATGGTGGGCGGCGCGGCCATCGGGGTACTTTCCGCACAAGGCGGCCTGACCGAAGTCGGTGATCTGCAGGGTGGTGCCGTCCCAGTAGAGGGTGTCCAGGCCGATGCCACCGTGCACGATGCTGGAGACGCGCAGCAGTTCGAGCCCTTGCATCAGATCGGTGATGATTTTCGTCCTGAGGGCGTGGTCGAGCGGCCAGTGCGCCTCGTCACGGACGAGGTCGGCCAGCGGGCGGCCGCGGTAGGTGACGACGGTCGACGCAGGGGCGTCGCTGAAGTTGTATCCCAGGCACTTGGAAAGCAGTTCGCCGCCACGCGGGCCCAGATATCTGGCGACTTCGAGTTCTCGCCGCAGGCGCGATTCGGCCCCTTCTCCGTCTTCTCCGTCGACGGCCATCTTCAGGGCCACCGGCCCGCTGAAGGCATTCTGGCCCAGCCGGTGCCTGATGCCCGCCGCTTGGCGCTGTTGACCGTTGAAATCCACCACATAAGACACATTGGTTTCACGAAGTGTGTCAAATGGGACAAGTTGGAGCGTCTCTTCGGCCATCTACCATCCCCACCCAGTGGCAGCCTGCTCGACTTTCAGCATAGTGGGGCAATGGGTACGCTTAGCCCGTACTGCTGGTATTAATCAGGAGGACGGATCGCCCCCGCAATCTGGTACATAGCGGGGTGAACGCGACATAAGGGGCGGGTGTGCGAAACGCGATCATTTCTTTGATGCAGGACCTGTACTTTGATGAGGGGTCGGCTCGGGCCGTTCTGATCGGCATCGGGTATCGGGCCGCGCAGATTCCGCAGTTTCGTTCGGCCGACACGTTCTGGCCGGACGTTGTCCTCCGATTGGAACGCGGGATCGTCCCGGACGGCATTCGCAAGCTGCTAGCCGTCGCAGTACGCGATCACCCGGGCAGCGAGGCAGCCCAGGCCCTGCTCACCAAGGCAGGTGGGGCGGCCGGACCGGTAGAGCTAGGTGGTGCGGCCGGACCGGTAACCGTTCTCTGTCTTCTCACCGACCCGCTGCGTGAGTCCAAGATCCGGATCGATCACGAGGCGCGGCTGCTCCAGGAGATCCAGGATCTCGGTGGTATACAAATCCGGACCCGGCACGCCGTTCGGGTCACCGATATCATTCAAGCCATCCTGCACGAAAAACCTCAAATATTGCACTTTGCCGGACATGGCAGACAAAATGGGCAGCTCGTGTTTGAAGACGACAGGGGGGCACCTGCCGACGTGGGCCCCGAAGAGCTCGCCCAGGCGATCGCCGCCGCGACCACAGGCGTCCTCGACTGCGTTGTCCTGAACTCCTGCTTTACGGGCGGCAACGCACAGTCTTTCCGGGGAGCGACCAGAGCCGTGGCGGGATCCGTCACTTCTATCGGGGATGACTGCGCGATCGCTTTCGCTCGAGGCTTTTATACCGGAATCCGAACGGGTCACACAGCGGAGCAGGCCTATGAGATCGCGGGTGCGGAGATGAAACTAGGCCGCTGCGACACCTCCGGTCTTCATTTCGTCTCCTTCCCCGCCGCGACCTGATGAGGGGTCTGCGATGAGCGATGACCTGGTCAGGCAGTTCGAACGCGGCCGCCGCCGGGGCCGCGACCCGATCAACACCGGAGTGGACGGGGTGGCGATGACGACCACGGACTCGGTGTGGCTCGCCGACTACTGCGACGAGTGCGGTCACACCTTCCGGCAGGAGGACCGGGTATTCGTGCAGTACGGGCCGCCGCTGGTCGTGCGGCACCACAGCCCCGCGCTGCCCTGCTCGCACAGCGTCGAGGGCGAGGGCGAGGCGGCCGACGACGCCCGCGCCGAGGCATTCCACCTGGCCCTCGACGGCGCCAACCCGCCCCCGGCAGGCATGAACACCGAACGGTTGCTGCCCGGCCATCTGTTGCTCGTTCCGGTCCGGCCGCGACTGCACTGCGCGTTCTGCAGCAAGACGTTCCGGCCGTATGAGATGGCCGTGCTGTGCCCGTGCAGTCCCGAGGACCCGAAGTGCAAGCTCGGCGTACACCGTGACCCTGGCCGGGGCAACGACTGCTACGACGCGTGGATCGCCAACGGCCCGCTCGTCCGCTGCCCGACCAGCTTCCAGAAGGTGCGGTGAGGTGGCAGAGGATAGGTACGCGCGGCATGCTCTCATCCCGGACTGGAGCCAGCCTGCGCTGTCGGCGGCGTCCGTCGTGATCGTCGGGGTGGGCGCGGTCGGATCCGAGGTCGCCCGGTTGCTCGCCCAGGCGGGCGTGGGCAGGCTGCTGCTGTGCGACCCGGACACGATCGAAGAGTCCAACCTCAGCCGCGGCGCGCTGTACGGCCCCGCCGACCTGGGCAGGCCCAAGGCGGAGGCCGCCGCCGACGCGCTGCGCGCACGAGAACCCGGGCTCAGCGTGACGGCCCGCGCCGCCGACTTCCGCCACGGCACAGGACTGGCCGAGCTGCGCTCCGCCGATCTCGTGCTGAGCTGCCTGGATAGCATCGCCGACCGGATCGCCCTCACCGGCCGCTGCAGCATGGTGGGCGCCGGGATGCTCGACGCCGGCACCTATCCGTGGGGCGGTGAGGTCCGCTACTACCCGCCCGGCGGACCCTGCTTCGCCTGCGGCTGCACGCCCGCCGAACGCGCCCTCGCCACCTGGCACGTCGCCTGCGCTGATCCTCCGGAGCACGTCGGAGCGTCTGCTCCGGTATCGGCGATGACCGCCTCCTGGCAATCGGTCGAGGCCGTACGACTGCTGTTCGGCTTGCCCGTTCCGCGAGGGGCGGTCCGGCTTGATCCGGTGACCGGCGAGAGCGTGACCGTCGCCCTCAGGAGGGACCCGGACTGCCCGTGCCACCAGCCCATCGACCCCGGCCGGATCACCCGTACCGGCCTCACCTCCGCCGCCGCCGCCGCCGATCTGCTGGCGCTGGCGGAGCCGGACGAGCAGGTGCTTGCCTGGGCTCCCATCGTCCCGGGTGATCCGCTCGCCCCCATGGCGCTCGCCGCCGCCGACCCGGGTCTCATCCTCGCCGACCTGGGCATCCCGCCGGGAGAGATCCTCCCGGTGGTGCGACCGCCCGGTGATGTCAGATATCTGGAACTGGAAACGGAAGCCCCTCGATGAAACACCCAGAAGTCGCCAAGCTCATGGCCGAGCTGTACTTCGACGAAGCGGCCGCGAGGTCGGTTCTCATCCAGATCGGCTTCCCGCCGCACCTGATACCGAAGTTCGCTGACGCCAAGTCCTTCTGGTCCACGATCGTGCTGCAGCTAGATCAGGGGCTCGGCCTCGCGGACGGAATCCCCGCGCTGATCGAGGCGACGGCGAGCATGTATCTCGGCAATGAAGAGATAAAGGCGATGCACGCCAAGTGGTCCGGGAAGCTGCCAGCGCCAGAGACGCCGGCCCGGGGGATCACCCCGGAAGGGCCGTGCCCGACGCTGATACTCGTCGGCGTGGACCTGCCCGATGAGTTCCTCGAGGTCATCAGGCAGCAGCTCGGATCGAACACCGCGGACCTGCTGTACGTCTCCAAGCAGCAGTGCGCGGTCGAGATCCCGGATCCCGGCGACAACGCGGCCCGGCTGCAGCAGCAGATCCAGGAGATGATGCAGACCTTCGCCCCCGGCGTGAAGCTCCAGGTGATTTACGAGAAGTACAAGTTCCGGCCGTACCTGTACAGCAACCTCACCGTGTTCGGCCCCGACACGACCCCCTACCTCCTGCAGTCCGTGCCAGCCACCATGACGCCGGGGGACATCGCCGCCGCCATCGTGCAGGAGACCCGGGCCATGGCCGACCAGCATGGCGGCACCGTCAGCACCGTCATCGACGCCGAGACCGACAGCGGCCATAAACGGCTCGACCCCGAGAAGACACTGCACGAGAACAAGGTGAAGGATGCCGGGAAGTTGCGCGTCGGCACCAAGGCCGTCGCGGGGAGCATCTCGCCCGAGCTGCGGATGGAGGCGCAGCTGCGGATGCGGGCCCAGATCCGGCGGTACGAACTCAGCCACGCCGCTTTCCGCATCACGGGCTACGACAACGAGGACCTGCCGAACCGGCTCAGCTTCGAGCTGGACGGGCCGGGCCTGGCCCCGCCCGAGGACCTCGACGACTTCCTCGCCGGCACCCAGAACCTCAGCAACGAGGACTTCCGGGCATTGCCCTGGGAGCGGCTGAACCCGGTCCGGATTGACTTCCACCGGTTCACCATGCACCTGACGGCGATGTTTCCGGTGGTCGCGCCGTATGTCGTGTGGGATTCCCCGGTGTTCCATCCGAACATCTGGCGGCTGCCCCAGCCGGGCGTCCGGCCGGGAATGGTGTGTCTCGGCCCGCTCATGGACGGCTACCGGCCCGATCTCGACTTCGGCTATCTCAGCCAGCTCCTCGTCGACATCGGTACCTACCGCAACTACGACGTGGTCGAAGCAAGCACGTACCCCGATCCACCCGCCGCCTTGTGGGCTCGGACCGATTCCGGCCAGCGGGTGATCCAGTCGCTGGGCGGTCCGCCGATGCGCCCCTCGACCAAGCGCGAGGCCGGCAGTGTGGTCACCCCCGCTCTCTGGCTCAGCCCGCTGGCGGAACGGCTGGCGGGCGACGAGCGGTGAACGAGAGCTTCGCCCATCCGTTGTTCTGGCTGAAACCGCTCGAGAGGTAGTCGTATGGACATTGATCTCGAGCTTTACTGTGGCCAGGATCAGCGGTACTTCGGGGAGTACCAGCTCGCTCCCGTCCTGCGCAAGGCAGCGGTGCGGCATTTCGGCGAAATGGCCATGCGCGGCCAGATCCAGCTGGACCTGCAAGAGCCCGGAGACCCCGAGCCCTATCTGGGACCGCCGGAGGTGCGCAACCTCGCCAGGAGGCTCGGGTACTGCAGCCTGCGGGTCATCCAGAACGGTGAGACGGTCCGTGAGGAACGGCTTCGGGTCGTTGATCTGCTCGGTCCGATTCTCGCCACGGAACTGCGTGAAATGGAGCCCGACGAGACGCGGTGGGGTTTCCGGCTGCGGCGGCGACGGTTGCTGGCCTTCGTCCTTACGGCGGAGAACCTAGCAGGGCAGCTCGCGGGCGAAGAGCGACCGGCCCCCGAGGCCCAGGGATCGGTGGAGGTGGACCTCGGCGAACGGCGCCACCGGCCGTTCACGCTGACACCGATGGCGGGTGCGGACGCGGAACGAGTCCGGCCAGAAGACCTCGGCCTCGACCCGGAACGCCTGGGCAGGCTCAACATCTTGATGTCCGCCGAGATCCGCGGCCAGTTCCTCCGCGGGATGCCGCTTTCTAGCCGGATGGAGGAGGGCGGCTTCCTGCTCGGCCGCGTGACCAAGGCTGATGACCGGGCGCATCTCGTCGAGATCACCCACGTGACGCCCGCGCACCGCTCCGGGGCGGGACGGGTCCATTTCACCTTCACCGGAGAGTCTTTCCTGGCCGTTGCGCAGCTCATCGAGGAGCGCGGCCAGGCCGAGGAACTCGTCGGCTGGTTTCACACGCACGTGGTCGGCATCGACTTCAGCATGGGCCTGTCCTCGATCGACGTCGATCTGCATATGGCCACCTTCCAGCGGCCCTGGCAGGTCGCGGCTCTGATCAACATTCGGCACCAGGGCCGGGTCCTGCGCTTCTACGGTCGCGGCGAGGACGGACTTAGGGAGTACGACCAATGGATCTCCGATGACAGCGGAAGATACCGCCCTGCGGATCGCGCGCTGGGCGGCGACTGACATGAACGACGCCATGCCCGAAGGGGACCTCGCGGAGGCCGTCCGGCTCGCCGATCCGGGCCACGAGCTGCTGCTGTGCGTGGGCAGGCTGGCCGCGGTCACCGCGGCCCGGCTCAGGCTGGTCCCGCCGCTGCTCGGCGACCGGCGCCCGCCGAGTCTGTCCGCCGCGGTCCTGGCCGCCGCCATCGGTGCGCACGGGCACGGTGAACGGGCCGCCCTGCTGCTGCGAGCGGTGCCGTCACCGGTGCACGCCGCCGACCTGCTGGCTCATCACGGACTCGTGGCGCCCGCCGTCAGGCTGCTGCGTCAGCTCGGCGACCAGCTCCTAGACCTTTCGCCGCTGACCGGCGTGCTGGATCGGCCGGGACCCCGGACCGCCGCGAGATGCGAGGACCTCCTTGACCGGCTGCGGGCCGACCGCGCCGCCAGGGACATTCTCGTGCTGCGTTTCGCCGCACCGCCGGACACGCCGGAGCAAGCCCTCTGGCGAGGCGAGTGCCTGGCCTACATCCGCCACGAGGATCCCGACTTCGTGGTCGATGTCTACGAGACGGCGCTCATCCACTACGGCAGGGAGCACGAGATCCGGGCCCGTGCCGCCTGGCAGCACGTTCTCGGCGGCCCGCACCAGTCGGCCGTGCCGACCGCGTTCTGGTGGCGGGCTCTGGCGGAGCTTGAGGCCGCCGAGCCGCGCCGGTTCAAAGCGCGGCCCCGGCTCACGGGGCGACGGATCGGTACCAACCTGTTCAGGCGCGTACAGGAGCTGGAGGCCGCATGAGGGCCCAAATCGAACTCGTCTACTACGATGTGGAGCAGGTCGCCCGGTATAGCGGCCAGCCCGCCGACACTGCCCTCGGCATGGCGCTGGCCGAGGCCGACCTGGCCCTGAGCCAGCCGCTGCCGCCGGAGCTGGCGGCGCTGCCGATGAGCGCTATCCATGTCACTTGGCTTCCCGTGACCCAGTTCCCTGAGGGCAGCCAGGTCTTCCTTCCGAACGGGACGTCCCGTGCCGTAGTGCGGGATCACGCGGCGTCCGCCGACGGCACCGCCCCCGTGGAGCGCCCCGAGATGATCACCGAGGGAGACGCCACCCGGCTCGCCTACCACTCCTATATCGGGGAGGCGGCCTCGTTCCTGCGGGCCGGCCTGTCCGTCCTCATTTCCTGCGACAAGATCGTGGTCCCGCATCTGGCCCGGCACATCGTCCTGCTCAGCGGCAATGAACCACAGGTGCTGAACGTACCCACCCCCCCGCCCGGCGAGCAGAGCGAGCCGCCGCCTGACATGCGTCCGCAGGCGGGGACGACCAGCCTCCGGCAGCGGCTGCTCGCCGAGCTGCGCGTCCTGCTCCAGGACATCACCCAGGGACAGGTCCTGGTGATCACCCATCTCGACCTGCTCGGCGGCGGCTCCGACTCGGCGCTGGCCAACGAGACCCGGGATCTGGTGGATCTGCTCTACGGCGCGGAGGACCAGGTCATGCTGGCCTTCAGCGACCCGTCGCTGACGCTGCCCGAAGTGCTGGCCTCCCGGTTCGCGGTGCGGATGGGGTTCGAGGGCAGTCCGCGCACCGTCTGGCATCCCAAGAACGGCTCCTTCCAGCCGATTGAGCGGGCGTTGCTGACCGCTGCCGAGGCCGAGAGGTTCACCGGGATCGACACCGCTGACTTCTACAAGTACGTCGCGGGCCTCAACCCGGTCCGGCTCCGGCAGGCCATCCGCTACTCCTACCAGGAGACCGAGGGGCGCGAGCAGATCACGGTCAAGGACCTGCAGGAGAACATCCGCAAGTTCAAGGCCCAGGCCTCGAGCAGCTTCGAGATCCCGACCGTCACCTTCGACGACATCGGCGGCTACGTCGACGTCAAGGCGGAGATCATGCGGGCGCTTGACGTCATGTCGGCGGCCCGGTCGCTGCCCGAGGAACACCAGAGCCTGCGCGGAGAGCTGATTCCGAGGGGCTTCATCTTCCACGGCGAGCCCGGCACAGGCAAGACGCTATTCGCCAAGGCCATCGCCAACTGCATGGACGCGACGATCCAGGTAGTGTCCGGGCCCGAGGTCACCGACAAGTATGTCGGCGAGAGCGAGCGCAAGATCAGGGAGCTTTTCGCCGAGGCCCGCCGGAACGCCCCCGCGGTCATCGTATTCGACGAGTTCGACTCCATCGCGGCCAGTCGCAGCACCTCCGACGACGGCGGCAGCCGCGCTGGCAATGCGATGGTCGCCCAGATCCTCACCGAGATGGATGGATTCCGGCCCGACGTCCAGATGCTCGTCATCGGTACTACCAACCGGCTGGAGATCATCGACCGGGCGCTGCTGCGCCCGAGCCGGTTCCAGAGCTTCCACATCGGCCTGCCCGACGCGGAAGCGCGCCGCGGCATCATCGCCGTTCATGCCAGGCGGTTTGAGATCGACGTCACCGGGCTCATGGACCCGCTGGTGGTCGCCTCAGAAGGCTGGAACGGCGACGAGATCCGGGCTCTGTTCCGCGATGCCTTCGTCGGCCAATGGCGGGAGGGCAGGACCGCCGACGCCGAACGGCTCGGCGAACTGATCGGGCACTACCAACGGGCCCGGCGCGAACAGCAGCGAAGCATAGCGGGGCGCCAGTGAAACCGAGCGAGAGGCAGCTGCGTACCGTCCGAAGCCTGCAGGCGATTCGCCGGAGCCTGGACGCGAGGTTCGTCGGGCGCGGGGACGCGGCGGCGCTGCTGGTACTCGCCGTGGTGGCCCGCGAGCACCTGCTGCTCATCGGGCCGCCGGGCACCGCCAAGACCGACCTTATCCAGCGTTTCGCCGAGCTCATCCAGGCCAAACGGTTCAGCTACCTCCTCACCCGCTTCACCGAGCCGTCTGAGATCTTCGGGCCGCTCGACTTCGAGCTGTTCCAGACGGGCACGTACCGGATCAAGACCGAGGACATGCTGCCCGCCGCCGAGGTGGTCTTCCTGGACGAGGTGTTCCAGGGCAGCAGCGCCATCCTCAACACGCTGCTGACACTGATCAACGAGCGGCGCTTCCACAACGGCGCGAAATCGGAGCGGACCCCGCTGATCAGCCTGTTCGGCGCGTCCAGCGAGTTGCCGGACGATCCCGCGCTGCAGGCGTTCAGCGACCGGTTCCTGCTGCGTCTGGAGGTGGAGCCGGTCGGCGCGGCCCGGCTGCCCGAGCTGCTGGACCGGGGCTGGGAACAGGAACGGCGGCGGATGGTGCCCGGCGGGGAACCGCCAGCCCTGCGGATCGAGGATCTGTCGGAGCTGTCGGACGTGCTCGGCGACGTCGACCTGCAGCCGGTGCGCGGAATCCTGGCCGATCTGGTCGGCGAACTACTCGCCCAGGGGGTTACCCTGTCGGACCGCAGGATCGTACGGGCTCAGAAACTCGTCGCGGCCGCCGCCCTGCTGCGGGAAGACGGCACAGCCAGGCCGAGGGACCTGTGGCCGCTGGCCCACTTCTGGACCGAACAGTCCGACGCGGCGCCGGTCAGGGATGTGGTCTACGAGCGGGTCACCGCCGACGGCGGCGAGCCGGTGAGCGCCCGCCGCAGCCCCGCCGAACTGGAGGCGCTGGCCCAGCACGAGGCCACGCTGGTGCTGGCCAGGCCGGGAGTGGTCACCCGGGGTTCGGTGATCGCCACCCTGCGGGCGATCAACGAGCTGCTGACCGATGCCCGAACTAGTCACCCGGCCGCCCGCGCCACCCACGAGCTCATCCGCGCGCAGCGGGACCGGGTCTCGCTACTGCTCGACCAACAGAACTGAAGGGACGGGTCATGTGCAACCCCAGGCGGGTACGTGTCCAGGCCACCCGCAAGATCGCCGAGGCCTGGCGGGCAGAGATCGAACAAGCCGCGACGGCACGCGGTGACGTCAGCTCAGAAGCGCGGCTGGTCCAGTCGATCGCCGACCTGCTGCCGCCGCCTGCCCGGCTTGCCTTCGAACAGGCCATGCAGGTCTCGCCGGAATGGGTCTGGATCGACGGCGAGTACCGCAGGACGGTGCCCGGCGGCCACACCGCCTACCGGCCCGACACCGGCGAGCTGGAGATCGTCATCAAGCTGAGCGTCGCGATCGAAGCCATCGGCGAGGCAACCCTCGTCGCCACCGGCGAGGTGATAGACGAGGTGACGGTCGAGGCGAGCGGCACCTACTACACCGACAACTGGCGAGGCCAGACCAGGGAAGCCGCTACCAAGCGGGCCAAGGCCGCCGCTGAGGCCAAGGCGGCCGAGCTGGCCGGAGAGCGTAAGGAGGCGCTGAAGTTCCAGGCCGAGGAGGCCGCGCGACACGCGCTCAACGAACGGTCGGACGAGGCGGCGGAGGAGGCGAGGCGCACCGCCGAACGGCGGCTGACGCTTCAGGCCGCCGAGCTGCGGCCTGATCTCGACGTCCAGGCCAGCCAGAAGCTGGAGGTCATCCAGGGCGAGACCCTGAAGGGGATTTTCCAGCTGGTCGCCGCCGGGTACTCCACCGCCCTGCAGGTCTACGCGGCCGAACATGGCGAGAACCTGGAGGTCAGCGAGGAGGACGGCGTCATCCAGATCCAGTTCGAGCTGGAGGGGTAACGATGCGAGTCCGGGTGAACTTCCGGGTCAACAGCGAGACCGGCGAGGTCGAGGAGTTCCTGATCGAGGACATCAGCACCGAGGACGAACCTGAGCACGACGCGGTGCACGACAGGATCGCCCACGAGGTCGGCAAGATCGTGGCGCGGCGGCCCGCTCCTGAGCAGGTGGTGGGGGGATTCGACCGTGACGCGACCCCGCTCACCTATCAGCCGGGCGACGAAGACCCGTCGATCGGCGAACGCGAGGAAGCCAGGGAATGACGGCTGGCCGGCTCCACCTGCTCGCGCAGGCGGCGCTCTGCTTCGAGCAGGCAGGCCAGCCCGCTGAGGCAGCACGCTGCCGGGACAAGGCCGACGAGCCTGTCGCGGCCGGGGAGCTGTTCCGCGCGGCCGGGGAGCTGACCAGGGCGGCCGACTGTTACCGGCGGGCCGGGCGGACCGGCGACGCGGCGTCCTGCCTGCTGGCACTCGGCCGTCCCGAGAACGCCGCCGAACTGTGGGAGGCGGCCGGTAACCAGCTGGAGGCGGCCTGGATCCTGGCCGTCGACGCCGGGAAGCCGCAGCGCGCCCGCCGTCTGCTGGCCGGGGTTACCTCGGCTGGACCCGGCGAGGGCCTGCGGCTCCGGATCGCCGCCGCGCTCTGCTCGGCGCTCGAGCGGCAGCCGAACGAGCTCGCGGCCGTTCTCGGCCGGGTCGAAGACGAGCTGGCCGGGGTGACCCCGGCCAGCGAACAGGCCAGGCTTATGCAGTGGGCCGTGCAGGCCGCTGACCAGCTCGGCCGCCCCGACCTGGCGGCGCAGATCTTCGCGGCCGCTTACCGATGCCGCCTGCGCGGCACGGCGAGCCGCTGGCGGGAGTGGGCGCGGTCGGCACTCGGCGGTACCGCCGGGATACCGGAACGGGATCTGTGATGGCACCGTGGCGCAGGCCGCCGCCGCCTCGCGAGCCGCCGCCGCCGGGCGGCGGATTCCACATTACGCGGCTCGATGCAAAACCCAAGGTCGCGCCGCAGCCGGTCGCACCGGCGCCGACTCCGGAGAATTTGTTCGCGGCCCGTTTCACCAGCCCCGCTGACGCGCTGACGCTTATCGCGGCGGTCAGGGACGAGTCCCGTCGCCGCTACCCGCAGACTCACCGGGCCCCGGACGGCGCGATCTGGGCCGTCGTGCGCCAGCACCGGCCCGCAGATATCGAGCTGACCTGGGCGCTTGGGGGCGTGGTCCACGTCCCCGACGGGCCGGATCTCGTGTCGCCGCGCGGTCGCCGGTACGGCTGGGGTGACCTTCAGGCGTGGCCCGACGTGTCGTGGGTCGAGCTCGCGGCCGGTGTCGCGCCCGGTACCGGGGCGAAGGACCAGCAGGAGGTCCTCGTCGTGACCACGGGCTTGCTCGCCCGCTGGATTATCGACCGGTTCCAGTCCGCCAATCTGGATCTCCGGGTCACCATGGCCCAGCTCAAGGGGATCTTCCGGCCGCGGACGGAGGAATGGGCCGCCGTGCTGGTCAGGGTGACCGGCCGTGGCCGAGCGGTGCCCCGGGCCTTCTCGCACGCACTCAGCGGGCTGCCGCACACTGTCGTGTGCCGTCCCGGCGGGCGGCTGCTGATCGACCAGCGCCTCACCCTGCCGCTGACAGACGAGGAGTTGGGCCGGTGGGTGCCCGAAGGCCAGGAGTGGCTGCTCGCCGGAGACCTCGGCGTGTGGCAACTCACCGAGCGTGGCGCCGAGTTCCCGCCGCCACTGCGAGCCGACATGACGCTCCAGCCCCCGCCTGTCCCGCAGGAGGGACGCTTCCCTCCCGACCTGGGGATAGAGGTGACGCTTGTCCGCGACGAGCAGCCGCGCACGGTCGATGCCCTGCTGCTCCACGATGATGAGCTGGTACCGCTCCGCCGGTTTCTGGCCGGGCACCCCGCCGGAGAGCGGGCCTTCATTGTCCTTGGCCCGGGCTGGCATCTGCTCGCCGAGCCGGGCCGTGGCGTGTCCGACATCCCGTTCGGCGTACCGCTGCACCGGATCGGGCCGGGTGCCCTGTATCAGGAGGTGGGCCATCGTCTCCAGCCTGCGCTACCCGGACCGGCGCGGGTCGGCCTGTTCAAGGTGGACGAGCAGTCGCTGGTGATCCTGCGGCCTGGCCAGGCCCACCGCCTCTCCCTGGCGGACACGGTCCCTGTCTGGTCGCTGTGGCTCGGTTCGACCGTCGCCGCCGATCGCACGAGCGGGCCGCTGTCAGCCTCCGCCCTGTCGATCCTGGAGCACGTCGACGCGGCGACGGCCCGCGTCGAGCGACCGGGGCTGGCAGTCGGTGCCCCGAACCCCGAGCAGGTCGGCCTGCGCACCGAGGGTTTCCTGCTCGAACAGCAAGGCAAGCTAGCGGAGGCCGCCCGCAAGTACTGGGAAGCCGGGGAGCCCGCCCTCGCCGCGAGGCTCTACGAGCTGGCCGCCGAGGCCGATACATGACTACGCCAGAAGCCGTCGCGACTGTGGCCGTACGCGAATGCCGCTGCGTGCGGATCTCGCCCGATGGGACGAGCTTGCTGACGGTGGGCGCGGGGCTGGTGGAGGTGCGGGAGGCATTGGGCGGACAACTCGGCTGGTCGCGGACCTGGGACGCGCTGGCAGAGTTCCCCATCGAGGCGGTGTGGGGAGCCGGCGGCGACACCGTGACCCTGCTCACCAGCGGGAGACTCAGCCTGCTTGACGCGGTGACCGGCGCGAGCCTGCCGGTCCCCGAGGAGCTGACAGAGCGCACGAACGTCTCCGCGGTGGCGCTGTCGTTCAGCGGCCTGACCCTCGCCGTGGGCACCAACGAGGGCATCATCCTGCTCTGGCGGCAAGATACCGGGTGGGTCACTCGGCTGCGGGGCGGAGGAGACCCGGTGACTGCCCTGGCCTGGCGGCCGAACGGAGACGAGCTGTGCGTCGCCCGGCCCAGGTCCATCCAGTTCTGGCACCTGCCGGCGGAAACGATGATCTCTTCCATCGACGTAGGCGACATTTACCCGCTCCGACTGGCCTGGGCACCGGACGGCGGCCTGATCGTGGCCGCCGGGCTCAGGGACGTCCGGGTGCTCAGCGTCCTGACCCGGAGCGAGAGCGCGCCACCGCTGGTGCTGGGCGGGCGGCCTACCGGCCTCGGCTTCAGCCGTACCGGCGCCACGCTGCTCGTCGGAAGACCGGATGGGTCGGTCGACCTGCTCGACCGGCAGTTGCTGCGAACAGAGCAGCCGCAGGCGGGGCTGCCCGCCGCGCTCGTCGAGGCCGCTGGTCTGCACGTGAACGAGACGGGGATGGCCGCGGTACGGACGGACGCGGCTACGGTGACGCTGTTCAGGCTGCCTGACAGCGTGCTCCCGTCGGGCGGGCAGCGGACCGCTGCCGCCCTGCGCCGGTGGGCGGCCGGGATGGCTCGCTCGGCCGGGCGCGTCGCCCATGACGCGACCCCGGCGCCGGTGCCCACCGTCGTGGCCAGGCGGTCCCGTTTTGCCTGGTGCGCCGACGGCTGGTTCCTGCAGGACCGCGAGAGCGGTGAGGTGACCCGCTTCGGGGAGGACGAGCACCCGCGGTGGACCGCGCGGGCCGGAACAGGGGCGCTGTCCGCCCACGGCGGGTTCCTCGCGGCCGGTGGTGCGGACGGCCGGATCACCGTGCTGGACGCGGCGACCGGCGCGTCCATCGCGGACGTCGCAGGCGTGGGCCCGGCGAGCTGGTCCAGGCAGGCCATGGCGGTGACCGCGCCGAGCCGACGGGACCTGCTTGTCCATGACCGGACCTGGACCACGGCCCGCACGGTGCCGGTCCCGGATGGGGCCGGTCACCCAGCCTGGTCACCGGACGGGACGGTGCTGGCCGCCGCCTCGGCCAACGCGGTGGTGCTGTGGGACGGCCGGACCCTGGAAAGGCTCCGCCGGCTGCCCATCGGCTCGACACCCCGCCCCGGTGCGGTGCTCTGGTCCCCCGATGGCGGATATCTCGCTGTCGACCGTACCGCGGGCCCGGTAACCGTCTGGAACACCCGTACCTGGCTAGCAAGTCAGCCGCTGGCCCAGTCGACAGCCGGAGACAGCGCCCAGCCGCTGGCCTGGTCGCCAGACTCCCGCCTGCTCGCGATCCCGTCGCTGCGCGTGATCGGCGCGGTCGATCTTTGGGATGTGCGGCGGGGCCGTACCGTGCTGACGGTGCCGCCACCGCCGGATGGCCGCAGGCCCGTGGCGACGGTGGACTGGGCGGCCGACGGGCGGTTCGCCGTCGGCCACGACGACGGCACCGTCGTCCGGTGGCAACTGACGGTCCCGCCTCTGCCGGGCGACGAGCGGATGCCGCTCCCGCACCCCGCGCCGGTGCTGGCCACACTCGCGGCCGCGACAGCGGCCACCGGAACCATGGTCTGTCTTCCGCTCCTGGCCAACCTGCTTTCGCTCCTGCTCGGGCGCGACGCCGGACCCCTCGCTGAGTTCGATGGCCACCCTGGTGTCGCGATGCTGCGCAGTCTGCGCTGGCCGCCCGATGCTGTGGTCGGTCTGGCCGTACTCGTGGCCTCGGGCCTGCCCGCCGACGAGGGTCGGCTGCCACCCGCGGGTGCGATACGGGAGGACCTGCGCGCCGCGGTCGAGCAGGCGCTCGATGGCGTGCCGGTCGCTCCCGACACGTACCAGCCACCGGTCGCCGCGCTGCTCGGTGAACTCGACCGGATCGACGACTCGGTGCTGATCCTGGCGACGCTGCTGGGTCCAGACGCGGTGGCGGCCGAACCTGACCTTCTCGTCAGGGTGCGGAGCCAAAGCTTCGGCGGATGGTCGCTAGCCCCCCGGCAGCGGAGGCTGCTGGGATTGCGATCGATGCTCCGCTCCGAAGGCAGTTCCCAGGGCCACGGAGTGGGCGACACCCGCGCGGGCATCGCCAGGAACGGCCAGCTGCCTTCGCTACTGCCCTCCCAGCTCGCGCTGCCCCGGATGGTGCTCGCGGTCAAGAAGTCCCGCGACGAATTGCTCTTCCGAACCCGTCAGGGCGATCTCCCCATGGTGGCAGAGCCGGTCGTCCTGCTGCTTGACGATACCCCGGCGGCGTTCGGCGCGATCGGCGTGACACTACGCTTCATCGCCAACCTCCTGGCGGGCATCGCGATCCGGCGGCACCGCCGGTGCGCGCTCGTGCCGCTCAGTTCACCGGCGGTCAGGTTTCTCGATGAGATGGCCGACCTGGTGCATCTGTGGTCCGGGGGGAACGTCGAGCGGCCCGACCTGGCGGCTGCGCTGACGGCTGCGGTCGCGGCCGCCGCCCAGCTCAGCGACTCACTTGACGGGCTGCCACGGCTGGTTCTACTGACCCATCCCTACCTGGCGTGCCCGAGCAGGCCTGGCCTGCATATCGTGCGGATCCACTATCCGGGAATCCCGGTCGAGGACCCGGCGCCGCGAACCCACGTGCTCGCTCCGGGGGTCGGTCCCGAACAGCTCCATGAGGTCATCGGCGATATCCTCAGCGATCGGTCATGACGGTCAGCCGCAGAGCATCTGCTCGATCTCATCGAGGCCGAGCCTGCGGAGGATCTCCTCGAGGACCTCGGGACGAAAGGCGTCTCCCAGGATCTCCACTCCGTCCTCGGTCACCGAGATGCGGAGCCGGACGAGCCGTCCTTCCGGATGGTCGGCGTATTCCTCCGGCTGGATGAGATCCGGCAGATTCTCGACGAAACGGTAGCCGGTCATGCCTTACCAACGCCCTTCGAGGAAGGTTCCGCAGTCCGGGCAGTGCCCGGCTTCGAGCCGGTTCTCTGCAAGTGACCATACCCCGCGGCGCAGCACGGAAGCCTGGCACGACGGGCACCAGGTGGTCCGGCCCGCCGCACCGAGAGCCCGTTCGACGTATACGTATCTGAGCCCGGCGGCTCGGCCGGCGTCGGCCGCCTTGGCGAGGGCCTGCGGGGTCGTCGGGTCTTGGTCACGCATCCGGTACGCGGGCGTGAACCGTACCAGGTGCCAGGGGATGTCCCTGCTGATCCCGGCGAGGACCGCGGCGATCCGCTCTGGGTCAGTCACGCCGGGGATCAGTGGTGTCGATACCTCGACCCAGGTTCCGTGCTCGCGGAAGGCCCGGATCGCTTCGATCACCGGTCGGCTCGAAGCTCCTGTGAGTCGCCGGTGGGACTCCTCGTCCACGCCCTTCACGTCGATGTTCACCGCGGCCACCGCGGGCGCGCAGAGAGCGATCGCCTCGAGCGTGAGGAACCCGTTGCTCTTCCACACGACCTCGACGCCGACGTCCCGGCCGTGCCGAGCGAGTTCGAGAGTCAGTTCGGGCGCCAGCGACGGCTCGGTATAGGAGAGTGCGACGGCGCCGCCCATGGCCGCGGCTCGCGCCACGATCTCGTCGGCCTCAACCGGGTGGACATTCCATACCGACTCGTCGTCGCGGCCGTATTGGGAGATCCGGAAGTTGACGCAGTAGTCGCACCGGAAGGAACAGCCCGGCGCGGCCAAGGTGATGGTCGGTGTCCCGGGGCGGTAGTGGAAGAAGGGCTTGCGCTCCATCGCATCGATATGAGTGACCGAAGAAGCGAAGGTCGCGGTCTCCAGCCCGCCTCCTGCCGAACCCCGGCGCACCTTGCAGACACCCACCTGCCCCGGATCCAGCATGCAGTGATGAGGGCACAGATGACAGCGGGTCCCCCGCGGCGTAACCTCACCGAGCACACCCGGCTTCCACCTCACCTAATCACTGTAATGGCGTAGTGGGCTGACTACGACATTCTTCTCCTCCCGGCGAGGGGCATGTCCTACGGCGCGGTTTCGCAGGTATGCCTGCGCAGCGACCAGAGGATCCGAGGGACCTGGCTCGGTGACGGTCCGGCGGCCGGGCTGCTGACATTATGTTACGACTAGTTACAGTGTGTAAACTGGCATCCTGACGTCATTGAGGAGAGCGCCCGCCGATGCCAGCCGAAGCCGAGGACATGACGGCGCGACTACGTGCCGAATTCCCTCACGCGCTGCGCAGCGGGCAGCTGGTGGCATATCACCAGCCCGAGGTCGAGCTCTCCTCCGGCCGGCTGGTGGCGGCGGAGTCGCTCGCGCGCTGGGAGCATCCCGAACTCGGGACGCTGCCGCCGGCCCTGTTCGCCCCCGTCGCCGAGAAGCTCGGGCTGATGGGCGAGCTCACCCGCCTGATGCTGAGGCTGTCGCTCGCGCAGCACCGGACCTGGGCCGCGGCCGGCTGGGTCGTCCCGATCTCGGTCAACGTGGGGCCCGACTGCGTGACCGATCCCGGGTTCCCGGCCGTCGTCGCGGAGTTTCTGCGCCGCGAGCAGGTGCCCGGCCCGATGCTGACGCTCGAGGTGAGCGAGCAGACCGGGACCGCCGTCGTCAGCTCCAGTTTCTTCGCCCAGCTCGCCGAGTTCGGCGTACGGGTCGCCCTCGACGACTTCGGCACCGGCTTCGCCTCGCTGGAGAGCCTGGGCGGCTGGCCCGTCAACGAGCTCAAGCTCGACATGTCCCTGGTCCGCCCGATCGCCGGCAACGCCAGCTTCCGTGCGATCGTCGGCACCACCATCGACCTCGCTCATCAGCTCGGGGTCACGGTCGTGGCCGAAGGGGTCGAATCCGAGGCCGTCCGGTCCGAGCTGCAGGCCCTCGGCTGCGACGTCGGCCAGGGCTTTCTCCTCGGCCGGCCGATGCCACCCGGCGACTTCGCGAACTGGCTGCGTAAGCAGGAACCGCTCTCGCCGCGACGGAGCGTCCCGGGACACGACCAGGCCGGGGGGCCGGTGACCGGGACGGCCGCCGCGGACCCAGGGCGGGTTAGCCGCGCCTACCGGCAGGTGCGGCGGGCCGTGGACGCGGTGGGAGGCGGCACGCTGGCCGCGGCGGCGGCAATGCTGGTGGCCTACGGACTGTGGCAGGTGTTCCGCTGGGGCGGCCGCGACCATCAGTCCCTGATCGGAGACCTGGCGTTCTTCCCGGTGAACGGGGCCGGGGCGGTCTGCGCCTGGCTCGTATCGCGGCGCACCGACCTCGACCGCCACACCTGCCTGGCATGGCGACTGCTCTCCGTCGCGCTCTGGCTCTACCTGCTCGGTGACGCACTGCAGCTTGTCTACGAAGTGGTCCTGCACATAAAGCCTTACCCGACCTGGGCCGACGCCGCTTACCTGAGCTTCTACGTGGTCGCCTTCGCCGGCCTCATCGCCTTCCCGTACAGTCGCCGCACAGGACCGGAGCGATTGCGGATGCTGCTTGACATGGGGACGGTCTTCGTCAGCGGAGCGACGTTTCTCTGGTACGTGGCGCTCGGCCCGGCCGTGGCGTCGCGGCCCAGCTTCGATCTGCCCGACCTGGTGATCTTCGCCTACCCGATCGGCGACCTGCTGCTGTTGTTCGGGGTGCTGTCGGTGCTGTGGCGGGGCGCCCCTCGCTCGAGCATCACGCCCTTGCGGATCTTCGCGACGGGCATGCTGGTATTCATCGTGGCCGACGTCACCTACGACTACACCACCATTCACTCGACGTATCTCGGCGGGGACCCGGTCGACACCTTGTGGGTGCTGGCGCTGACCATCCTGTTCGTCGCGGCCGGATCCCAGCTTCGGGTCGGCCCGGCGTCCGGGTCCGCTGTGCTGCCGCGACCGTTCGCGGCGCGTCCCAGCGTCCTGCCCTATCTGGCGGTCACGGCCAGCTACCTGCTCCTGGTCGTCGTCGGCCTGCACGAGGTCACCTTCGTCGCGCTCGGCGGCGTGCTGCTCGGGGCGGTGGCGCTGACGTTCCTGGTCAGCGCGAGGCAGTTCGCCACGCTGCGGGACTACGGCCGGCTCGCGGTCCGGTACCAGCAGCTGGCTTCGATCGACGGGATGACCGGGCTGTACAGCCGGCGTCACTTCATGGAGGTGGCCGAGGGCCTTTTCGCGCACGCACAGCGGCTCGGCCAGCCGCTGATCGCGCTGCTGATCGACGTGGACCACTTCAAGCAGGTCAACGACGTGCACGGCCACGCCGTGGGCGACCGGGTGCTCGCCGACCTGGCCCAGTCCTGCCGCGAGCACGTGCGGCCCGACGACATCGCGGGCCGCTACGGCGGCGATGAGTTCGTTATCTTGGTGCCGGGGGTCACCAGCGTGCGGGCGATCCAGGTCGCGTCCCGGCTGACCGGGCCCCCGGCCCGCGTCACCGGCAGCGACGGGAAGCCGGTCACCTTCACCGTCAGCGCCGGGATCGCCGAACGCATGTCGTGCCCGGACCTGCCGACCCTGCTCGCGCACGCCGACCTGGCCATGTACGAGGCCAAGCGAGCCGGCGGAGGCTGCTGGCGGCTCTTCGAGGACACCGAACAGGCGGCCGATCAGGTCCTGCCGACCGCGTAACCGCGCCCCGGCGCGCTCGCGCTGGGGGACAAGCAGGGGCCGGTCCGGCCACCGCGGCGCGGCGGACCTCACGGCCGGCATGGGCAGCAAGACTGGTACCGAACGGCCGGGCGCGCCGCCCGGGCGCCCGGACGAGCCCGGATGGCCGGGAGCGGGCTCCGGCGGCCTGCGGTCTGCGGTCGTCACCAGCCAGAACCGGCGTTCCTGCCCAGTCCGGGCGTGCCCAGTCCGGGCGTGCCCAGTCCGGGCTGGCAGCGGAACCGGCAGTTCACGCAGCCGCCGGCCGCGGCCCGGCGGTGGCGGGTCGACATGAAGGTCGTGAAGACCAGCGCCGCGGCCACGGCCGCGCCGGCGGTCGCCGTTAGCACCGCCACCATGGCGGCGGCGGTGCCGAAGAAGTGGCTGACGGGCCCGGAGAACACCAGCCACGCCACGGTCACGATGGCCATCAGCCAACTCGCAGGGCGGGCATAACAGACCATGGTCGGCCTCTCTTCGCTTGCGTGCCGTCGAGGGGTGGCCGTGCGTCGTTGCCGTCCTATTCCTGCATCGCTCAAACGGGCGGAAAAGTCAAGACCCAGCGTCGACCGGATGTGAGCGCAGCGTGATGAAGGCCAGCAGCCCGGCGGCCAGCGCCAGCCCGGCCGACAGGTAAAGCGCCGCGTGCAGGCCGTCGTGGAAGGCCGTGTAGGCTGCGCCGATTACCTCCTGTACCAGCTTACCGAACCCCGCGTAAGCGCCGGTGTTCTTCGGGATCTGGCCGGTCTCGATGGCGGTGACGACCAGGCCCTGGAAGCCGGCGGGCACGCCCAGATGATTCATCTGCGTGGCCAGGCTGGCGTGCAGCTGCGAGTACACCAGCGAGCCGAGGATCGCGACCCCGGTGACGGCGCCGATCTCCCGGCTGGTGTTGCTGGCAGACGCGGCCATGCCGGAACGCTCCGGCGGCACCGCCGATAGCACAGAGGAGGTGATCGGCACCACGGTGGTGCCGATGCCGATGCCCGCCAGCCCGAGCGCCACCGTCAGCAGCCCGTAATTGGGGTGCGGGGACAGGTAGCCGTCGGTCAGGAACAGCCCGCAGGCCAGGAGCAGGCAGCCGACCGTGATCGACCAGCGGGGCGCGGCCAGCACCGTCCAGCGTCCCGCCAGCACCGAGGCCAGGATCATCAGGACGGTCATCGGCAAGAACACGCCCGCCAGCCGGTAGCCGGACGTGCCTACCACCTCGACCAGGTACAGCGCGGTGAAGAAGAAGATGGCGAAGGTGGCGAAGTAGGTGCAGAACGCGGCGATGTTGGCCACGGTGAACTGCGGCACGCGAAAGAAGCGCAGGTCAAGCAGCGGATGCGGGGACCGGCGCTCCCACCAGCCGAACGCCGCGAACAGGACCACGCTCAGGCACAGCAAGATGATCACGACGGCCGAGCCGAACCCGGCCGACTCCGCGTCGATGATCGCGAACACGAACGTGGCGAGCGCGCCCGCGCCGAGGATCGTTCCTCCGGTGTCGACGCGCGCCGCCGTGGGGTCGGCGCTTTCCGGCAGGATGATCGCCGCCACGATCAGGGCGGCGAGCCCGAACGCCAGGTTGAACCAGAAGATGCCCCGCCAGTTCCAGACCCCGACGAGCACGCCGCCGACGACCGGGCCCGCCGCCAGCGCGAACCCGGAGGTCGCGGCCCACACGCCGATGGCGCGGTTCCTGGCCTTGGCGTCCGGGTACAGGTGGCGGAGCATGGACAGCGTGCCGGGCTCACTGGCCGCCGCGCCCAGGCCCATCACCGCGCGGCCCGCGATGAGCGTCTGGACGTTCGGGGCGAGCGCGCACAGGACCGAGCCGGCGCAGAAGACCGCGGCGCCGGCCAGCATGACCTTCTTCCGGCCGAGTTCATCCCCGATCATCCCGCAGGCCAGCATGATGCTGGCGAAGGTGAGGGCGTAGGCGCCGACGACCCACTGCAGGTCGGCCACGTTCGCCTTCAGGCTGACCTGCACGTCGCCGAGCGCCACGCTGACCACGGTGTTGTCGAGGAACGTCAGGAAGAGCAGCGTGCACAGGGTGGCGAGCGCTAGCGCCTGGCCACCCCGGGGCAGGACGCCGTCCTCGCCATGCTGGTCACCGGAGAGTGCCTCCGCCTGGCTGGCCAACGGGGCGGCCCTGCCTCAGCCGGCGCAGACGGACGGCGCGGTACCGCTGTTCTCCAGCTTGAGCAGCTGGCAGAAGCTGACGTCGCCGACCTTCCACATGCCACCCTCGTACACCGCGGTGCCGGTCTGGTTGGCCAGCGCCGTCGCCCCGCTCAGCGTGATGTCGTAGCTCACGGTGGCCGACGTGGCGGAGTTCACCACCACCGCGGTGACCTTGGCTCCGGCCGTGCTGGCCAGGCCGGAACCGGCCTGGGCGTTGATGACCGCAGCGAACTTCGGCCCGTTCTGGAGCAGCTGGATCTTCTTCGCGGCCGAGGTCTGGCCGTCGAAGAACGCCTCCCAGTTCGCGGTGATCTGCGCCTTGGCGTTGCCGCCCGCGGCGTTCGGGCTACTGGGGGCGGCCGAACTGGCGGCGGGCGACGAGGCGGCCGAAGAAGCGGCCGGAGCGCTCGACGCCGGGGTGGTCGCGGACGACCCCGAACTGCTGCAGGCGGCCAACGCCAGGGCGAGTGCCAGGGCCAGGGCGGGCGCCAGGGTAATCCGGCGAGCCAAGAGCCTGAATCGCATGACACGCCTCCTTTTGTCTCGGTCGGATGTACTGCTGAAACGCTGCCATTGCGATAGAACCGGCGTGCTTGCCCAGTCTGCACCGAATGGTTCCCAAGGGACGGCTGGTTACCCGTCGCTGGCCGACGTACGCGTCAGGGTGAGTGCGCCGGATATCGGCACACCTCCCGGCAATACCCGATCTACCAGCGGAAATGCACGAACAGGCGGCCGAAGTTCTTCGAATCCTTCTCCACCCGGTGGTATTTCGCTTTGATCTCTTTTTGTTCAAGGAACCGCAGCACGTGCTTCTTAAGCTGTCCGGAGCCCTTGCCCGGGATGATCTCGACGAGCGGCGCCTTCTTCGCCACCGCCTCGTCAATGATCGCCTGTAGCGCCCGGTCGATGTCCTGCCCGCGGTTGTAAACGTCGTGCAGGTCAAGCTTCAGCTTCATGACCCTCCCCAGGAAACAGTAGCGCGATGATCGACGCGACCGTGGCGGCCGGCTCGCCCGCCGGGACCACGGACAGTACGCGCTCGCCGGGCTGGGGCGGCTCCATGGCGTCGAGCTGGGTGCCGAGCAGCTGCCCGGGGAAGAAGTGGCCGTGCCGGGCCGCCAGCCGCCGGGCCAGCACCTGGGGGTCCGGGGCCAGGAAGATGATCCGGGCGCCGGGCCGGCCGTCCAGCAGCAGGTCCCGGTAGGACCGCTTGAGGGCCGAGCAGGCGACCACGGCCGGCTCGCCCTGCGCGATGCGCTCGTCCATCCAGGCCGCGATGGCCCGCAGCCAGGGCCAGCGGTCCTCGTCGGTGAGCGGGATCCCGGCCCGCATCTTCTCGACGTTGGCGGCCGGGTGGAAGTCGTCGGCGTCGGCGAACTGCCAGCCCAGGCGGTCGGCCAGCAGGGCGCCCACCGTCGTCTTGCCGCTGCCTGACACGCCGGCCACGATCAGGATCATCAGGTTCCGCCGATTCTTAGCTCGCTGAGAGCTTACTGAGAAAGTTCAGGTGCATACTCGGCTGGCGGCCTGACGTCCGGGGCCGGACTTGCTGACCTTCAGAGAAGGATACTGCCATGCCCTTCACGCGGCCGCGTCACTGGCTGAGATGGCTCATCGGAGCCGTCGTCGTGCTCGCCGCCCTGGCGGCGGCCGGGCCGTTCATCTACATTCACTTCTTCAACAGCGCGCCGAGCGCGCTGTCGCTGTCGCCGTCGGGCAGCGGTTCGCCCTCCTCAGGCGGCACCGCGACGGCGACCACCGCGGCCAGCGGGCCGGTGGCGGGCAGTTGGTCGGTCGGTTCCGGCTCGGTCGTCGGCTACCGCGTCAACGAGGTGCTGCTCGGGCAGAACGCCACCGCCGTCGGCCGCACCACGTCCGTCACCGGGCACTTGACCATCCAGGGCACCTCCGCCACGGCGGCCAGCTTCAGCGTCCCGATGGCCACCGTCCACAGCGACAAGAGCCAGCGGGACGACCAGTTCGACGGCCGGATCATGGACGTGGCCCAGTACCCGACCGCTACCTTCACGCTGACCAGCCCGGTCGACCTGGCCCCGCTGCCCGCCACCGGGGCGGTCAAGAGCTACACCGCGCACGGCAAGCTGACGCTGCACGGCACCACCCGCGCGGTCACGATCACGCTGACCGCCGAGCGAGTGGGCGCGCAGCTCAAGGTGGCCGGCCAGATCCCGGTGCTGTTCTCCGACTACAACATCCAGAACCCGAGCCTCGGGGGCTTCGTGACCACACAGGATCACGGCCTGCTCGAGTTCCTCCTGGTCTTCGCCAGGGCCTAGGAGATGGGGCCTAAGAAACCTCGTAGCCGACGACGACCTCGCCGGCGTCCATCCGCGTGACCGAGATCACCCCAGTGCTCTTGGGGTTCGGGAAACGGAGCTGGGTCTGGCCCTTGGTGGAGTCGACCGTGACGTTGTTCGTGATGTGCCACTGGGTGTCGTAGATCGCCACCCGGAGCGCGGCGGGCGGCAATCTCTGCAGGCCGTTGTCGCAGCCGAACGCGATGTTGGTCCCGCTGCCGTGTGGCACCGTTATGACCGTGACGGCGCTGGCGCCGGTGTTGAGCTGACCTGACTGCACTTCGACCTCCACGTTCGGCTGGAACGAACCGATCCACGCGGTCAGCTCGGCCGGGGTTCCGTTGAACACGTCATTGTCATGGGTGCTGGCCTCGCCGGACTGCCAGAACTTCCAGGCCCGCCACGGCGCCGGGGCGGACGGCGTCGCCGACTGGAAGATGGCCAGCCAGAGCGGGTAAGAGCCCAGCCCGGCGCAGTTACCCGAGGTGATGAAGCTGAAGAAGGAGTACACGCCGCACGGGTTGTGCGGGCGGAGCGAGGTCAGCTTCGCCATGAAGTCACGGGCGCAGGCGGCCACGGCGGCCGGCGACGAGCCGGCCGTCTCGTTGTCCAGCCAGAGCATGTCGGTGGTCTCCAGGCCGACCTTGCTGACCGTCTGCACGAAGTAGCTCGCCTGCGCCGCCCCGGACAGGCGGGGATCGAGGAAGTGGTAGGCACCGCGGGCGAGCCCCTTGGCCTTGATCCGGGGCCAGTTCCAGGCCAGGAACGGATCCGGCGAGTTCGTGCCGGCCGCGCCCAGGCCCTGGCTGGCGCGGCAGATGCCGAAGGACAGGCCCGAGGTGCCGGCCCAGTTGAACTCGCCGGCGAAGTTCGAGACGTCGATGCCGTGGGCGTTTCCCGCCATAGCCTGTTAAAGCTCCCCTCCCGCTTCGCAGCGATCGTAGCGTAGGAGATACTGGCCGCAGGGCTGATCGCGGTGACGCGGAGGTGACGCGAGCGCTATGGGGACCCGTAGCTGGATCGGGTCGTGGCCGGTCTACCGGCAGCTGACCGGAACCGACCGCCGGGGCCTGGGCGTCGCGGCCGCGAGCGGCCAGCGCCGGCCGGCCAGGACCAGCACCGCCGACCAGGTGGTCAAGTCGGTCTGCCCGTACTGCGCGGTCGGCTGCGGGCAGAACGTCTACGTCAAGGGCGCCGAGGTCGTCCAGATCGAGGGCGACCCTGATTCGCCGGTCAGCCGCGGCCGGCTCTGTCCCAAGGGTTCAGCCAGCCTGCAGCTCACCACGGGGGGCTCCCGCCAGTACAAGGTGAAGTACCGCAGGCCGTTCGGGAAAGACTGGGAAGACCTCGACCTGGACACGGCGATGGACATGATCGCCGACCGGGTCCTGGCCGCCCGCCGGCACGGCTGGCAGTGGGAGCAGGACGGCAACCGCACCCGCCGGACCCTCGGGTTCGCCAGCCTCGGCGGCGCGACGCTGGATAACGAAGAGAACTACCTGATCAAGAAGCTGTTCACCGCCCTGGGCGCGATCCAGATCGAGAACCAGGCGCGGATTTGACACTCCTCCACCGTCCCCGGTCTGGGGACTAGCTTCGGCCGCGGCGGCGCGACCACGTTCCAGCAGGACCTGGCCAACGCCGACTGCATCGTCATCGAGGGCTCGAACATGGCCGAGTGCCACCCGGTGGGCTTCCAGTGGGTGATGGAGGCCAAGGCGCGCGGCGCGACCGTGGTGCACGTCGACCCCCGGTTCACCCGGACCAGCGCGCTGGCCGACCTGCACGTGCCGCTGCGGGCCGGCAGCGACATCGTCTTCCTCGGCGGGATCATCAACTACGTCCTGACCCACGAGAAGTACTTCCGTGACTACGTGGTCTCCTACACCAACGCGGCGACGCTGCTGACCGAGGACTTCACCGACACCGAGGACCTGGACGGCGTGTTCTCCGGCCTAGACCGCGAGCACCGCAGCTACGACTTCGAGGCCTGGCGCTACCAGGGCGGCGAGGTGGGCGCGGCGGCCGGGCAGCGGGACCGTCCCGCCGGGCCCGCGCACCGGCAGGTGCGCCGGGCGGGACGCGGGGAGGCGCACGGCGCCGGCGGTGCCGCGGCGCACCGGGACCCGGACCGGGACGAGACGCTCACCTCGCCGCGGTGCGTGTTCCAGGTGCTGAAGCGGCATTTCGCCCGCTACACCCCGGACATGGTCGAGCAGGCCTGCGGGGTCCCGCCGGACGCGTTCGCCCGGGTCTGCGAGCTCGTGACGAAGAACTCGGGCCCGGACCGGACCACGGCGTTCGTCTACAGCGTCGGCTGGACCCAGCACACCGTCGGCGCGCAGTACATCCGCACGGCGGCCATCCTGCAGCTACTGCTCGGCAACATCGGCCGGCCAGGCGGCGGCATCCTGGCCCTGCGCGGGCACGCCTCGATCCAGGGCTCCACCGACATCCCCACCTTGTTCGACCTGCTGCCCGGGTACCTGCCCATGCCGCACGTGCACGGGAACGAGGACCTGGCGGCCTACGTGGCCGCCGAGAGCATGGACAAGGGCTTCTGGGCGGACATGGGCTCCTATCTGGTCAGCCTGCTCAAGTCCTGGTGGGGGGAGGCGGCGACCCCGGCCAGCGACTTCTGCTTCGACTACCTGCCCCGGCTGACCGGCAGTCACAGTACCTACGAGACCGTCGTGGCGCAGATAGAGGGGACCTGCAAGGGCTACTTCCTGATGGGGGAGAACCCGGCGGTCGGCTCGGCCAACGGCCGGATGCAGCGGTTCGGCCTGGCCAACCTCGACTGGCTCGTGGTGCGGGACCTGGTCATGATCGAGAGCGCCACCTTCTGGCAGAACGGCCCGGAGATCGAGACCGGGGAGATGCGCACCGAGGACATCGGCACCGAGGTGTTTTTCATGCCCGCCGCGGCGCACACCGAGAAGAACGGCTCGTTCACCAACACCCAGCGGATGCTGCAGTGGCATCACCAGGCGGTCGAGCCGTCCGCGGACGCGCGCAGCGAGCTGTGGTTCACCTACCACCTGGGCCGCCGCATCCGGGAGAAGCTGACTGCCTCGCCCGATGAGGTGGACCGGCCCGTGCTGGACCTCACCTGGGACTACCCGGCTGAGGGGCCGCTGGCCGAGCCGTCGGCCGAGGCGGTGCTCGCGGAGATCAACGGCTGGGACGCGCAGCGGCGGCCGCTGTCGTCCTACACGCAGCTCAAGGACGACGGGTCGACGGCCTGCGGCTGCTGGATCTACTGCGGCGTCCGGGCCGACGGCGTCAACCAGGCCGCGCGGCGCAAGCCGGGCGCCGAGCAGAGCTGGGTCGCCCCGGAGTGGGGCTGGGCCTGGCCGGCCAACCGGCGGATCCTATACAACCGCGCCTCCGCCGACCCCGACGGCAAGCCGTGGAGCGACCGCAAGGCGCTGGTCTGGTGGGATGAGGACGCGGGTAAATGGACCGGGCACGATGTGGCGGATTTCGTCGCCGACCGGCCGCCGTCTTACCGGCCCGGCGCCGACGCCACCGGCGTCGACGCGATCTCCGGCGTCGATCCGTTCATCCTGCAAGCCGACGGCAAGGGCTGGCTGTTCGCCCCGGCCGGCCTGGTGGACGGCCCGCTGCCCGCGCACTACGAACCGCAGGAGTCCCCGTTCACCAACCCGCTCTACGGCCAGCAGCGGAATCCGGTCCGGGAGATCATCAGGCACCCGCAGAACCCGTACCAGCCCGTCGGCGACCAGCCCGGTGCCGGGGTGTTCCCCTACGTCGCCACCACCTACCGGCTCACCGAGCACCACACCGCGGGCGGCATGTCGCGCACCCTGCCCTACCTTTCGGAGCTGCAGCCGGAGTTCTTCTGCGAGGTCTCACCGGAGCTCGCCGCCGAGCGGGGCCTGTCGCACCTGGGCTGGGCCACGATCATCACGGCGAGGACCGCGATCGAGGCCCGGGTCCTGGTCACCGAGCGGATCCGGCCCATCGAGGTGCAGGGCCGCCGGCTGCACCAGATCGGGCTGCCGTATCACTGGGGCGCCAACGGCCTCAGCACCGGCGACTCCGCGAACGACCTGGCCCACCTCGCCCTCGACCCGAACGTGCACATCCAGGAGGTAAAGGCGCTGGCCTGTGACATCCGGCCGGGGCGCCGTCCGCGCGGGCCCGCGCTGCGGCAGCTCGTGCGCGAGTACGCCGAACGGGCGGGCATCACCGACGACACCGGCACGGAGGCCTGATGAGCACTGATCCTGATGAGCACTGATCCTGATGAGCACTGATCCTGATGAGCACTGACCCGGCCGGCCAGGCCGGCTACCGCGACCATCCGCCGCGGATGGGCTTCTTCACCGACACGTCGGTCTGCATCGGGTGCAAGGCCTGCGAGGTGGCCTGCAAGGAGTGGAACGCGGTGCCGGAAGACGGGCTGAGCCTGTCCGGCATGTCCTACGACAACACCGTCGGCCTGGGCGCGTCGACCTGGCGGCACGTGGCCTTCATCGAGCAGCCGGCGCACCCGGCCGAGGGCCTGCGCTGGCTGATGTCCAGCGACGTGTGCAAGCACTGCACCGAGGCCGCCTGCCTGGACGTGTGCCCGACCGGAGCGCTGTTCCGCACCGAGTTCGGCACCGTGGTGGTCCAGGACGACGTGTGCAACGGCTGCGGCTACTGCGTCCCGGCCTGCCCGTTCGGCGTGATCGGCCGGCGCGAGCAGGACGGGCAGGCGCACAAGTGCACGCTGTGCTACGACCGGCTGGGCGCCGGCCAGGAGCCGGCCTGCGCGAAGGCCTGCCCGACCGAGTCCATCCAGTTCGGCCCGCTCGACGAGCTGCGCGAGCGGGCCCGGCTGCGGGTCGGGGACCTGCAGGCCGCCGGGCAGGAGCAGGCGCGGCTCTACCTGGACGACCCGGCGGACGGCATCGGCGGCGGCGGGGCGTTCTTCCTGCTCCTCGACGAGCCCGAGGTGTACGGCCTGCCGCCCGACCCGGTGGTCACCACCCGGGACCTGCCGGATATGTGGAAACATGTCGCCATCGCTGCGGCGGGGCTCGCCGCCACGGCGGTCGCGCTCGGCCTCGGCAGGCGGCGCTCATGACCCCCCGCGAGCCAAAGGGCGCCGGCGGCGACTGGACTGACGAGCGACGAAGGAGCGAGGAGGGAAGGAGCCGCCTCAAGGGCGCCCGGAGGCGAGCGGGGGCCGAAATAATGGTGCCCGACGCGGAGTTCAGCTCCTACTACGGCCGCCCGGTGATCAAGGAGCCGGTGTGGCGGTCGCCGGACGTGCCCGGGTACCTGTTCCTGGGCGGCCTGGCCGGCGCCTCGTCGGTGCTGGCGGCCGGCGCCCAGCTGTCCGGCTACCGCGAGCTGGCCAGGGCGGCCAAGGTCAGCGCCCTCGGCGCGATCAGCCTGTCCGCCGCCGCGCTCGTCCACGACCTGGGCCGGCCCGGGCGGTTCGCGAACATGCTGCGGGTCTTCAAACCGAGTTCGCCGATGAGCATCGGCTCCTGGCTGCTGGCCGGGTACGGCCCGGTCGCGGGCGCCGCCGCGGTGTCCGAGGTGACCGGGATCCTGCCGAAGGCCGGGACCGCCGCCACGCTCGGCGCGGGCCTGCTCGGCCCGGCCATCGCGACCTACACCGCCGCGCTGATCTGCGACACGGCGGTGCCGGCCTGGCACGCGGGCTACCGGGAGATGCCGTACGTGTTCGCCGGCTCGGCGGCCAGCGCGGCGGGCGGCCTCGGCCTGCTCGCGACCGCCCCGGCCGACGCGGAACCCGCCCGGAACCTGGCCGTCCTGGGCGCGGCCGTCGAGCTCATCGCCAAGCGGCAGTTGATCCGCCGCCTGGCCCGCCCCGGGTCTGCCGGGTTGAGCCTCGCGGAACCGTACGAGGCCGGGACGACGGGCGCGATCCTCCGGCTCGCCGAGTTCCTGACCGCCGGCGCGCTGGCGGGCGCGGTGCTCGGACGGCGGAGCCGGGCCGTGTCCGCGCTGGCGGGCGCGTCGCTGGTGGCGGCCTCGGCAATGACCAGGTTCGGCATCTTCGAGGCGGGCATGGCCTCGGCCCGCGACCCGAAGTACACGATCGTGCCGCAGCGCCACCGGGGCTGATCCCATCCGGCGATTCCGGGCCAAGCGGTCTGGCGGATGACCCGGAATCCCGGCAATACTGGGACATGCTGGGCATGTCTGGGGTGGGAAGGTCGGCTACCTATGACGACGGCATTAACCGGACGTGGGCCGGAACAGACATGGGGCGTGCTCGGGTTGGTGGCCCCGGCCCGCGCCGCTAGGGCACCCTGCGCAGGCTGCCTGTCCCGCGGCCAGCAGGCGGGTTGATGCGGTTCTTCGGGGGCGCCCGCTCACCCAGGAACGGGGACGGCGGCGGGCGCCGAAACCGCCCGCTGGCCGATCCGGGATACGTCCAGGACGTGCTGGCGCAGCTGACCGCCGTCTTCGACCAGGCGCTGGACCTGCCTCGCCGCCGTTCCCAGGCCGTCGACACGCTGACCTTCGGGGATGTGGTCGGCTATTTCACCGCCGAGCGCCCGGACGATCCGCGCATCAAGGCAGGCGCGCTGTTGTCCGCCGGGCATCCGCGGGGACGTGTCGTCTTCCAGGTCTTCCTGGACGACGCCGACCGGGTGTGCGGCGACGCGTCCGGGACGCCCTACGGCCGGCGGGTCATCGCCGGCCGCCTAGACGATGAGCTCAACGACTATCTCGGCGGAGGTGACCTGCTCATTTTCCAGTGAGTAACCTGCGACCACGACCGCACCTGACCGGGGCGGAATGAACTGGTGCCCGCCGCTGTTATCGCGTACAGTCATATCTGGCGTGCTTCCCGCCAATGCGGGCAACGGCCCTTTGCCGGCCGCAAATCCAAGCAAGAATGCCAGCTCCGTCAGCTAGATCCCGGGAAATCGCCCGGCGCTGACGTGGAGCCGATGACAAGAGCTTTCCAAGGAACTGTTTCCGGTGGTCCCGGCCCTGTCCCGGTGGCCCGTCTGCCCAGCTAGAGCAGCCCAGGTGCCGTTCGCGGCCGCCATCTGGCCCTTTCCTGGGCGTTAGTTCCGCCGCCGCGCCAGCGGTTTTTCCGCATGCGCGAATTCACCGTGGACGGCCATAGCCGCTTGTCCACAGAAAAGGAAATTTATCCATGACAGCAACAACGCAAGAATCAGCCGCTCCGGCTCAGGTTAAACAGGCGGTATCCGCCATCTCGGTGTCCGGCATCGTCGATGTGGCCGACGGTCACGCCTTCGTGCGCACCTCCGGCTACCGCCGTAGCCCGGAGGACGTCTACGTCTCCGCCGGGCAGATCGGGCAGTACGGGCTCAGAAAGGGCGACCGGATCGAGGGCGCCGCGCGCCCCGATGGCGCTCGTGCCAATGGAACTCGTGCCAATGAGATAGGGCGCGGCAAGTTCAGGCCGCTGCTCCGGGTGGACACGGTCAACGGGATGCCACCCGAACTGGCCCGGGCCCGCCCGCGCTTCGACGACCTGACCCCGCTGTATCCCCAGCAGCGCCTGCGCCTGGAGGACGGGGACCCGTCGGCGACGGCGCGGATCATCGACCTGGTCGCCCCGATCGGCAAGGGCCAGCGCGGGCTCATCGTGTCCCCGCCGAAAGCGGGCAAGACGATGGTCCTGCAGGCGATCGCCGCCGCCATCGCGAACAGCCACCCCGAGGTCGAGCTGATGGTGGTGCTCGTCGGCGAGCGGCCAGAAGAGGTCACCGATCTGCGCCGTTCGGTCCGCGGCGAGGTCATCTTCTCGACCTTCGACCAGGCCGCCGAGGATCACATCAGGGTCGCCGAGCTGGCCATCGAGCGCGCCAAGCGCCTGGTGGAAATGGGCGCCGACGTGGTGGTGCTGCTCGATTCCATCACCCGGCTGGGCCGGGCCTACAACCTGGCGGCTCCGGCCAGCAGCCGGACCCTCGCGGGCGGGGTCGCGGCCTCCGCCCTGCAGCCGCCGCGCCAGTTCCTCGGCGCCGCCCGCAACGTCGAAGACGGCGGCTCGCTCACCATCTTGTCCACCGCGCTGGTAGACACCGGCTCCCGGCTGGACGACGTGCTGTTCGAGGAGTTCAAGGGCACCGGGAACATGGAGCTGCGGCTCCGCCGCGAGCTGGCCGAGAAGCGTATTTTCCCGGCGATCGACGCGATGCCGTCCGGCACCCGCCGCGAGGAGCTGCTGATGACCCCGGACGAGTACCAGGCCGTCGGTACGCTGCGCCGCGCGCTCGGCGCCCTCGACTCCCAGCAGGCCCTCGAACTGCTCCTGGCCAAGACCAGGGATACCGCCTCTAACCCCGAATTCCTCCGCCAGGTCCAGCGGTCCCGCCCGGCCGCGTAGCTCAGGCTGGCGCGGCTCAGGCTGGCGCGGCTCAGGCCGGCCCCGGCTCACGGCGCCGCGCGACCTGCAGCACCGCGCCCCAGTGCCGCCGCACCGAGTGATCCCGGCGCATCGCCAGCCGCCGCCTGATCTCGCCGTACAGCCTTCTGCGTTTCCAGTCCGCCATGGCCAGGTGCCCGGAGAACGTGCTGAGCAGCTCGATGTACTCCTCGGCCGGGTAGACGCGCTCCCAGTCGTACTGGCGGACGGCGGTGACCTCGAAGAGCCCGCTGGCCTCGATCCCGGCCCGGTCGTCGGCGAGCTCGCCGGGACGCGGTCTCCCAGTTCCGGGCGGCAGCCCTTCGCCGATCTCGTCGTAGATGTCCTGGATCTCAAGAAAGAACGGATCGCCGTCGTCGGGAAACACGTGGTCCGCCGCCCACACGGCCAGGTGACCACCCGGGCGCAGCGCCTGCCAGGCCCGTCGGTAGCGGACGCCAGGGTCGATCCAGTGCCAGGCGGTAGCCGCGTACACCAGGCTGGCCGGCTCAGCCGGCTGCCAGTCCTCGAACCGGCCCTGCACCACCTCGACCGGGAATCCGGCCAGGTTCTCGCGGGAGACCGCGGCCAGCTCGGTGCCGAGTTCGACGCAGGTGATACGGAAACCGCGCCTTGCCAGCGGGCGGGTCGCCTTGCCGGTCGCGCACCCCACCTCGAGCAGGTGGTCGCCGGGCGCCAGGTCGGCCAGCGCGATGAGATCATCGAACAGGACCTCGGGATATTCCGGCCGGACCCGGTCATAGCGCTCGGCGGCCCGGTCGAACGTCTGCCGCAACCGCTCGCGCTCTTCCTCCGAATGCACCAGGGTAAGTATGCCACCGATGACCCGGGGCGAGCCGGGTCGTCATTATCACTGCGGAGCGCCCGCCGGAAGGAGACCCATGCCTGCCCAGGACATCGCGACTGGCCACTACCTGCAGCCCGCCGTCATGACCGCGCCGGGAAAGTACCAGCCGCTGCTCGCGGACCTGCCGCGGGGCATCGGCGGCCTCGCCGCGGTGGCCCACGGCCTGCTGATCCACGAACACATCACCGGTCCCTACGGGGTCACGCTGACCGAGGAGCGCCGGGCCAGCGTGCACGTGCGGCCGGCGGCCGCGCTGCTCGAGCGGATGCTGGCCGAGGACAGCCGCCCGCTCACCGTCGCCCGCGAGCCCGCGGAGCGACTGCCGGGCAACTGCCGTCATTTCACCGTGCTCGCCGTCGCCATGCTGCGCGCGCAGGGCACCCCCGCCCGGGCCCGGTGCGGTTTCGGCGGCTACTTCGGCTCCGGCATGTTCGAGGACCACTGGGTCTGCGAATACTGGGACGAAGCCGCGCGGGGCTGGAAGCTGGCCGACGCCCAGATCGACGACGTTCAGCTCAAGCTGTTCGACGTCGACTTCGACCTGATGGACGTGCCGCGCGACAAGTTCCTGGTCGCGGGCGACGCGTGGCGGCTGTGCCGCGACGGCGGCGCTGACCCGGCCACGTTCGGACTGAGCCTGCTGAATGAGGGCGGCTACTGGTGGATCGCCGCCAACCTGCTGCGCGACGTCGCCGCGCTCAACAACATGGAAATGCTGCCCTGGGACGTCTGGGGCGCCATGCCGGCCCCGGACGAGACCATCAGCGACGAGCTGTACGCGCTGTTCGACCGGCTGGCCGAGCTCACCGGCGACCCCGACGCCGCGTTCGCCGAGCTGACCACGGCCTACGCGGACGACACCCGCCTGCACGTCCCCGCCACCGTCTACAACGCCGTCCTGAACCGCTCCGAACCAGTCCTCGACGAGGATCGCCGACGGACGGCAGGTTGAGGAGGTCATCGCGGAGCTCATGGCCAGGCCCGAGGTTGAGCTCGTGCACCTGCGCAACGTCGGCTACGGATGCTATAACGTTGCCGTCCGTGCGGCCGGCTAGATACAGCGCCGGGCGCGATCAGCCGAGGCCGAGGCGGTGGCAGCTGAGAACCTGGCGGGCCGGGGTCATCCGGCGGGTTGCGCATCCCGGGCGGGGGTTCACCCAGGGCCTGATCGCCGAGGATGACGGGACGGTCTGGGAGTCCACCGGGCTGTACGGGGAGTCAGCGCTGTGCCGGTATCAGCTGGGCGCCCGCCAGGTGGAGCAGCGCGCGGCCCTGGCCGCCGAGCTGTTCGGCGAGGGCATCTGCCGGGCCGGCGATGTCATCTGGCAACTGACCTGGCAGGATCGCGTCGCCCTGCGCTGGGACGCCCGCACCCTCGAGCTGACCGGCCAGGTGCCTTACAACCGCGAGGGCTGGGGTATCTGCGCCGCCGACGGCTACGTCGTGACCAGCGACGGAAGCAGCGAGCTGGTCCGGCGCGACCCGGAGGCCCTGGCCCCGCACGCGGTGATCCACGTCCGCTGCGCGGGCCGCCGGGTGCTCGGGCTGAACGATCTGGCCTGGTCGGCGGGGACGATCTGGGCCAACGTGGCGGGCACGCACTACCTGGCCGGGATCGACCCGGACAGCGGCGAGGTCACCGACATCGTGGACGCCCGCCCGGCCGCCGAGCGGCACCCGAGCCAGCCGCAGGCGATCATGAACGGGATCGCCGCGCTGCCCGCGGCCGGGGAGTTCCTGCTCACCGGGAAGGGCTGGCGGTCGATCCGGCACGTGCGGCTGAAGCCGGCCAGGGAAGGGGACGCCCGGCGGCGCCTGCTAGCGGGTCTGAGCCACTGACCGGTCGGGTCGGCCGGCCCGCCGGAAGCTGGCCCGCAACGGCTTGTCGGTGTAGCCGCCGTCGGCCAGCCCGGCTCGTCGCTCGAACACGTTGCGAGCGCCGAAGTCGCCGGTCAGCGTCCACGACACGGCCGCCGCCGCGAGGTAGAGCGGCACCATCACCACCCCGCCGCAGCATGCGTACTGGGTGGCGTGCCGCGCCTCATGCCGGAAGAACCGCGATTCCGGGGTGATCCCGTCTAGCCGGGTGACGATGACGTTGCCCAGGCAGAACGCGGGCGCGGGCGGCACCGGGAGCCGGTACCCAGTGCCGACGAACAGCCCGTCCGCGCTGCGGGCCACCCGGGCGCCGCCGAGGGCGGCTACGCCCAGGCCGGCCAGGGTCGACCCGTTGGCCAGGTTGACCACCTGCCGCGCCCGCAGGCCAGCGCGCATCCCCGCGCCTCGGGTCAGGACGGTTCCGGGTTGTGCCCGTTCAGCCCCGACGGGTCATCGGCCACGACCACTCCCGCCCACGGCGAGACCGGCGCGGCCGGCGGAACCG